>ENA-OPBG01000010-OPBG01000010.1-human-gut-metagenome-genome-assembly--contig:-NODE-10-length-153869-cov-6.746349_pt1 | contig 153869 bp, 149 predicted proteins | sample MGYA00241065_ERZ501446 | MGnify/ENA primary metagenome ERZ501446 (study PRJEB25962, sample SAMEA2042632) | human gut metagenome | biome: human gut; feature: human-associated habitat; material: faeces...
CTATGACCCTCTGCTTGTAAGGCAGATGCTCTCCCAGCTGAGCTAAGCTTCCATCATTTTTCGTCGTCGTTTTTTCCGTGGCGACAAGTAATATTATACACCATCTCCGGCGATTTGTCAAGACTTTTTTCAAAAAAATTTTTGTTATCAAAAATCGGAAAATCCACGTAATTGCGTCGTTTTTTCAGTTTTGGTTTATCGTTTACGAAAAGTTAACATTTTAATTTGCTGAAAAAGAGCCGCCCGCAGCCTGCGGACGACCCTCGTTTTTGATTGGGGTGTATTGCTTACTTGCCAGTACCGGTTACGTTGAAGGTAACCTCGACGGAAGTCCAGCCGCTGTTGAAAGCGTCCTTATCCACGATCTGTGCAGAATAAGCGGAAGCATCGGTAACTGCGCCGTTTGCATCGTGTGCATCTTCCGGCAGCTTGTTTACCCACTTGTTATAGATGTTTGCACGCATCTCTACGCCGTCATCCGAAGAGGTGTAGTTCTTCTTGGTCATGGGAACTTCTTCCCCGTTCATCTTGATGCTGGTGATCTCGATTGCCATGTTCGGATACAGTGTGGTACCGTCCTTGACCATGACAGCCATGAAGGACATGCCAGACGGTGTGTAATCGCCGTTTGCATCACCGGTAACATCATACATCAGACCAGCGGTTGCGCCGTTTACGCTAACGGTATATTCGCCGTCGCCAGTGATCGGAACAACACCTGCATCATAGGTCAGCAGGTCTTCATCTGTGCCCCAGTACTGTACGTACCACTCGCCGTCAACCATTGCCAGATATGCATCGCCGGACTCAGCGGAAACCGGCTCTTCGAAGCTGCCGGTCTGTACCTGTTCGCCTGCAACAGAGCTTTCGTCAGCAGCGCTGGTTTCTTCCTCGCCGGACTCCTCTTCGGTGGTTTCAGCTGCGCTTGACTCTTCCTTGCTGGAATCCTCCTTATCTCCGCATGCTGTGAATGCAGTGCACATCATAGCAGAAGTCAGAAGGAAAGCCAGAAGCTTTTTTGTCTTCATCATAATTTTTTCCTCATTTCCTATTTTCATTTCGATAGAATCAAACCGTGCAAATACACAATCTTATGATACCTGATTTTAAAACCGGATGCAATACACGTTTTAAACAAATCTAAACCAAATAAAATTGCTGACTTCATGCATTTTCACATAATTCACAAATATTTTCTCTGAAATTCAACAAATTTCTCCGCTTTTTTTCAATTTTTCGATCTTTTCGACGCAATCTTCCCCGATGGGATTTGCACAAAACCGCACCTGCCGGTTACGTCCTGCTGCCGGGAAAATCAGCCCAGCTCTTCCTCCAGGGCAATCATTTTTTCCATGGTTTCGTCCATGCTCACCCGCAGCTCTTCCATCCGTGCGCACTTCTCCTGCATCAGCTGGTAGTCGCTGCAAACCGCCTCGTCCGAGATCTCCGCCGTCAGCTGATCCAGTTCCTCCTGCATCACATCCAGACTCTGTTCCAGACTGCGCAGGTCGGCACGCAGCTTTGCCTGCTGGGAACGCTGCTTCTTGGAGCGATACGCCGGCTTCTCACCCTTGGGTTGTTTCTCCGCAGCCTGTGCAGCCGATTCCTCCGCCGCCTGTTCCTGCTTCTGCTGCGCCTCCAGCCACGCTGAAAAACCGCCTGTGTAAGCGGCAGCGCCGTCCGCCGTCAGGGAGAGGATATGATCTGCCACGTGATCCAGCAGATACCGGTCATGGGACACAAACAGAATCGTTCCGGGGAACTCCGCCATTGCCTCCTCAATAACCTCTTTCATAGCGATGTCCAAGTGGTTGGTGGGCTCGTCCAGAATCAGGACATTGCCGTGTTCCAGCATCATCACCGCAAAGCAAACCTTTGCACGCTCGCCGCCGCTCAGAACTCCAATAGGTTTGAACACGTTCTCCCCTGTGAGACGCACCTGTCCCAGCAAGCTCCGCACTTCCAGATCTGTCCAGGACGGCACACGGTCGTGAATCTCCTGCATCACCGTCTTTGCCGGATGCAGGTTGGTGCTCTCCTGTTCGAAGTAAGACAGCTTCACATTGCTGGTCCAGCGAATCTTCCCCTGATGGGGCAGCATGCCCTGCAAGATGCGCAGCAGCGTGGATTTTCCGATGCCGTTGTCCCCCACGATGCCCCACTTTTCCCCACGGCGCACCTCAAAGGACAGGGAGGGCAGCAGCGTCTTGCGCTCCGCACCGCTTCCCACAGAGATGTCAACATCCTGCACCTTCAGCAGTTCCACTGGCGGGTCGATTTCATAGGTAAACCGCACTTTCGCCTGTTTCTGCGCACGCAGCGGTTTGGGAATGCGCTCCATCTTCTCCAGCTGCTTCACACGGCTCTGGGCGCTCTTCGCCGTGGAGGCACGTGTCAGGTTTCGTGCCACGTAGTCCTCCAGCTTAGCGATCTCTTTCTGCTGCATCTCGTATTCTTTCCACTGGCGTGCCACAGCCGCCTCTTTGAGCTGGGTAAACGTTGTGTAATTTCCCTTGTACTGCGTCAGTGTTCCCTGCTCGATCTCGCAAATGCTGGTGCAGAGGCGGTCTAAGAAATAGCGGTCGTGGGAGACCAGCAGCAGTGCGCCCTTATAGTCTTTCAGGTAATCCTCCAGCCACATCACCGTCTTGAAGTCCAGGTGGTTGGTAGGCTCGTCCAGAATCAGCAGGTTCGGTTCTTCCAGCAGCAGCCGTGCGATGGCAAGCCGTGTTTTCTCACCGCCGCTGAAGCCGGAGATGATGCGGGAATCGTTTTCCCGTCCGAATCCCATACCGTTCAGTACCGTGCGAATCTTCACGTCGATCTGGTAGCCGTCGTTCGCTTCGAACCACGTTTGCAGCCGGTGGTATTCCTCGGAGACCGAGAGGTCGCCGGACTGCATCTGTTCCTCCAGGGCGTGCATTTTCTCCTGCGTATCCAGAAGCGGCTGGAACACGCTTCGCATTTCCTCCCAGACGATACTCTCCCGATTCAACCCGCCCATCTGCTCCAGATAGCCGATGCTGGTCTTCCCGGAATAGGCGACATCGCCATCCCCTTCCACCAGATGATCCGGCAGTTCATGCTCCGTGATGATGCGCAGCAGCGTGGATTTTCCGCAGCCGTTCACGCCGATCAGTCCGATGCGGTCCCGGTCCTCGATGGTGAGGGAAACATGGGAGAGCACCTGATTTCCATTGTAAAATTTATTGATATCTGTTAAACGCAGCAGCATAGCGTTGCGATCCTCCTATCATTCGCTCCAAAAGTGAGTTTCAAGCCGTCCGGCACCCGCCGAAAGCAGCGGAAAACGATGCCAGACATATTCTTTTATTGTATCATATTCCGGAAGAAATTACAATGTTTTTTTGTGTCGGTGCACATAAGAAATCTGATTATTGACAAACATAATATAGCATGCTATACTATAATTACCTTATATTAGAGGATGTGTGATTTATTTGAAAAAGGATGTGTTTATTAGCTACAGTTCTAAAGACTTTAATAAAGTTAACACCGTAAAGGACATCCTTGAGATCAATGGCATCTCATGTTGGATGGCTCCACAAAGTATCCCAGCAGGCTCAAGTTATGCAAAAGAAATCCCAATTGCCATAAGGGAATGCAAAGTATTTCTATTAATGATTACTCCTAAGTCACAAGAGTCACAATGGGTGCCAAAAGAAGTAAGTGTCGCTTTATCTGAATGCAAATGTGTCATTCCATTTGTAATAGAGGAATGCATCTTGACGGATATGTTCAATTTCTTTTTGACAGATGTACAAAGATACTACGCATTTGAATTAAAGTCTGATTTTCTTAAAGAATTAATTGAAAGAATCAAATCCGAATGCAACAAATCGACTTCTTCCATTCTACAAATCAATCAAGCATCCGATATTGAATCATGGATTGTAAGAACAGAAAGAAATACCCTTAATTTATATTTTTCAAAATTTCTGGCACTCTTAAAAAAAGAATATAAGAGCAATCCAAACGCTGAATCGATAGACCAATGGGTGGATAAATATATAATTGAGCAGTATCCCATTCGCTCGATAATGAATTCACTTGATAAATGCTCTATTTTTTTAACGGCTGTTGCAGAAGCCAAAATACAAATCGCTATAATATTCATTCATTCTGGTGCAAAACACTACATTAAAGAAGCACGGGAATTCCTAAATTCCGCCATTAAAATATATCTAAATCAACTGCATGACGAAACAGCATTCAAAAGAATTGTATATTCAAAATGGCTTATTGCCGTCACTTATAAACAAGAACGAAATTTTGGATATGCCAATGAACTATGCGAAGACTTAATAGCGTATATAAATGATGAAAATCAAACATTCGATGTCCCATACAGCGATTCATTACTCTTGCCACAGCGTGAGTTAGTTGTAATAAATAAAGAAGAAGTTATGAGTGATTATTTGCTTATCCATCTGGATGATATAAGCATGAATCCAAAGGAACTTTTTTATACGCAAAGGCGCCTGTTAGAATTGCACATCTTAAACAATGATTTTGAAAAGGCAAAAGAACTTCTTCCGGAGCTTCTATCATCTTTCAAACGATGCAAAGGATTTATCGATGAAATATACCATGTAGGTCTATATCAAAATTTATTTGAATACTATAGTTATATCGGAGATAAAGTATCTGCTGAAAACTATTATAAAATGGCAATGGAGAGTGCAAAGAAAAATTATTGGAAAGGCAAGGAAAAGAAATTAGCCAACTTAAAGCAAGTATTTGAATGAAAGGAACTTAAAAATGTTTGATACAAAAAGCGCAAAAGTACTTTGGAATTATCTCCACCTAAATCAAGAAATCACAAAATCTGATGGTATTATCGCTTTTGGGAGTCATGATCTTCATGTTGCAGAACGGGCAGCAGATTTATATCTGCTGGGTTATGGAAAATATATCATTTTCACTGGAGGATTAGGAAGGATAACTCAGAAAATTTGGAATAAACCAGAAGCAGATAAATTTGCTGAAATCTCTATTAAAAAGGGAGTGCCTAAAGATGCAATTTATATCGAAAATAAATCGAGCAACACGGGGGAAAACATACAATTCACTAGGCAGTTACTTGACAATATGGATGTTTCAACACATTCTATGATCGTTGTTGATAAGCCCTTTAAAGAAAGGCGACTATTTGCCACTTTAAAAAAGCAATGGCCTGAATTAAATTTTTTAATTACTTCTCCAACCGCTTCATTTGAAGAATATTTGCTATATTACCAAAATTCAGAGGAATTAAACGTTGATGACTTTATAAACATCATGGTTGGAGATCTTCAACGTATAGATGTTTACGAACGTAGTGGATTTCAAATCAAACAACACATCCCATCTTTCGTATGGGATGCATTTCATGTCCTTGTTAAAGAAGGCTATGATCGTCAGCTAATAAAATAAGTCTCACTTCATTTTTAGTATTAAGGTCACATCATCTTCTAATAATCCAATTTTCAGCTTCTTGACTTTTCCCCCGCATCTGCGTATACTATTATATAGCACAATATCGCTGCAATTTTTCGAGTGGAGGAACAATTCATGAGCTGGCACGCATTCTGGGGACATTTTCGCACCATCACACGCCATCGGCACATGGTCATCCGGCACTGCCGCAAAGCCGGCATTCTCTGGCAGGGGTTGCGGCACGATCTCTCCAAATACAGCCCCACAGAATTTTTCGCCGGCGTCCGCTACTATCAGGACGGCAAGCGCAGCCCCAACGAAGCGGAACGGGAGGCGCTTGGCTATTCCCTTGCATGGATGCACCACAAGGGGCGCAACCGCCACCACTTCGAATACTGGTGGGACTACAACCCCAAGACCCGCAGAAACGAGCCGGTGGAGATGCCCATACGCTTCTTTGCCGAGATGTTCTGCGACCGTGTCGCCGCCAGCAAGATCTACATGCAGGACAAGTATACGCAGGCGTGTCCGCTCCAATATTTCCAACGCTCCACTGCACAAAAGGTCGGCACGATCCACCCCAGCACCGCTGCCATGCTGACCGAGATGCTGGAACTTCTGGCAAACGAGGGCGAGGATGCCGCTTTTGCCGAGCTTCGCCGGCGGGTCAAAGCTGCCAAGCAATGAGAACCCGTCATCACAAGCGTATCACAAATGTCTTGTGAAGACAGGTTCTAAAAAAATCGCCGAACCCTTGGAATCCATCCGGTTCGGCGATTTCTCTTTATTCTGCCGGTGTGGTTTCTGCTGCATCCGCTGCAGAACTTCCGGAATCCACAATTCCCTGCAATACGCTGTCATCTACCGTGGTGAACTCGTCCACCTTGCCGAACTCCATCTGCACGTCGTTCACTGTGGTGAACAGCAGATTCTTGGACGGCTCATAGGTGAATGTAATGGCATCGCTTGTATCGCTGGAGGAATCCGAGTGGTATGTGATCTCGTTGTTCTCCATGCTCCATGTGGATGTGGTGCTCTGCTTCCCATTGAAATACTCCGTTGCCGCACCGCCATCCTGAAATTCGATTTGCATGACGATTGCCAGCGGCACGCCCTGCAGCGAGTCCACCAGCTGCCCGTCGCTGTTATAGCCGCCGCGCATCTCCCAGCGCCCCACAATATCCGATGTGTCGGCAACGATGGTTTCCGAGCTTTTCTCCGCCGGAACGCTCTCCGCTGCGGTCGTGGATGTGGTGCTGCTCTCTGCGCTGTTGTCCTCTGTATTGCCGCATCCAGTCATGCTGCCGCACAGTACGGCTGCCGTCAAAAATGCTGCAATGCCATATCTTTTTCGTTTCATATGCAATTCCTCTTTTCTGTTGTTCTCCGGTCAAAACAAAACGCGTCAATAAGAAGTTCAAGAAATTCTTACCCACGCGTTTTTTCCTATTTTCTACATTGGAGCGGGCGACGAGAATCGAACTCGCAACCTCAGCTTGGGAAGCTGATGTTTTACCACTAAACTACGCCCGCAGACGCCGTCCGCAGACGGTAAAAAACTTGGAGCTGGAAACGTGACTTGAACACGCGACCTGCGCATTACGAATGCGCTGCTCTACCAACTGAGCTATTCCAGCACCTTATTTTCCCTGGCAAGCGATACTCGCCCTTTCAATGAGAGTACTTCTTTATTATACCACATTTTCCGGCTTTGTCAAGAGGTTTTCAAAAATATTTGGAAAAAATCACAATTTCAATTGAAATCGGGGAAAAGATATGCTATAATAAAAAAGTCAAGCCCGGATTTTTTCTCCGGCAGCTTTGCAGGCCCTCATTTGCCCGCACATTTTTCTGGAAAAAATCGAAAAAACAATTGAAATCGCCAAAAGAATGTGTTATAATAGGAGTAAAATCAAAACTTCATGAAAAGGAAGGAAGCAACATGAAAAAGAAAACAAAATCAATTCTCGCAATTGTCCTTGCAGTTCTCCTGCTGCTCACCATAATTGTCACCCTGTCAACCACGATTCTGTTTTCCAAGAGCGATACGCCGAAAATTTTCGGACACTACATCTACCTCATGGAAAGCGACACCATGGAGGCAAGCGCCAGCGGAACTTCCGTTGCGACCGATCTCACCGCAGTGGCAACTGGCGGTGCAACGGTGGACAGCGAGAGCGCTTCCGCATCGATTCACAAGAACACAGCGGTCATCGCTTCGGTTTACAGCGAATCCGATCCCATCGCCAAGTACAACGCCGTCCTCTGTGTGCTGGCACCGGATGATCCCTCCACAGACGTGGATTCCGACCGTATCGCCGTTCGCCGCATCAACACCATTGCGCAGGACGAAAGCGGTATCCTGAAGTACTACCCCACCACCATGCAGGCTGACACCGTGGGAACCGAACCGCCGATCACCGTGGACAACATTCTGGGCAAATGTACTTACGAGAGCAAGGAGCTGTACTCCTATGTGAAGTTCGTCAACAGTGTTCCGGGTATCCTGCTGCTGATGGTTCTGCCGGCAGTGATCCTGGTCATCATGCTCATTGTTGCAATCGTTCGTGCCAATACCAAGAGCGACGATGATTTCGCTTTTGAGGAAAATTATGACGAGGTCTTCAGCGAAGATTCCTACGATCCCGATGCCGACTACAGCGAAGAAGAGCTTGGCGCACGTTCGCCGCTGTTCCATCCGGAGGATGCTTCCTCCAGCCGTTCTTTCGAACAGCGCCGTTCCTCCATCGCCCAGAACTTTGAGCGAAAGGCAGTCAACCCCAACTCGCCGTACCAGAAGGCACGCACCATGCAGTTCAAGGCACAGCATGACGTTCCGATCTACACCAATCCGGAAGATCAGATTCCGGTAGGCGGTACTGCGCCAGATACCAGTCGGTATGAGAACCCCGGCTTCGACGAGGATGCAACTTCCATCTTCCACACCCGCAGCGAATATGCAGCAAACAGCACTGTCCCGCCAGTTTCCGCACCGATTGCGCCGGATTCTTCTGCTGCCTACCACGGCAGCCACGAGGCAAGTTCCCCGGAAGAGGCCCGCAACCTGGGCGAAACCAGACCGCTCTACAGCAACCCTGCATCTGCTGCTTACACCCCGCAGCACGCTGCTCCGGCACAGCCGGCCGCACCGGCTCCTGCCCCGGCTCCCGCTCCGGCACCGAAGCCGGCAGCACCGCAGCGTCCGGCAAGCAAGTATGACTCTGCTTCCATCGACGAGCTGCTTGCAATGATCGAAGACGAAAAGAAAAAGCTGGACGACTAATTCTCGCCCATATCCCCCCGAAAAAATCCGGCAGATCAGATGTCTGCCGGATTTTCTGTTCTGATTCGCTGAAAAAAGCGGTACAGCTTCCGAATGGAGATGGAAGCTGTACCGCTTTTTATCTTTTGAAATGCAGCGAATCGCTTACTTGCAGTCTGTAATCAGCTGATTCAGTGCGCTCAGGAATGCAGAAATAGAGGAGTTGATGATATCCGACCGGATGCCAACGCCCCAGCAGGTCTTGCCATTCTTCTCCAGTCCCACATAGGAAACCGCCTTGGAGTTGGAACGAACTGCCAGTGCGTGTTCTGTGTAGGTGGTCAGAGCAAAGTCCATGTTCAGGTATGCCTTTACCGCATTGGATACCGCATCCAGACGGCCGTTGCCGTCTGCCTGAATCACGTCCGTCTTGCCATCATAGGAGATGGTCACAGCTGCACCAATCACACCCTCCTCCTTCTGCACGAAGTGTACTTCCGGCAGGGAGATCGGTTCTTCGATGTTGACATAGTGCTCCTCGAAAATCCTGAGCACTTCCTCCGGCAGCAGTTCCTTGTGGGCGTGGTCGGAAACACCCTTGACCAGATAACCAAAGGACTCCCGCATCTTCATAGGAATGTGATAGCCATACTTGGTTTCCATCAGGTAGCTTACGCCGCCCTTGCCGGACTGGCTGTTGATTCGAATGACGTCTGCCTCGTAAACACGGCCCACATCCTCGGGGTTGATGGGCAGGTACGGCACATTCCAGTGCTTGCAGTCGTGCTCTTCCCGCCAGTGCATGCCCTTGGCGATGGCATCCTGATGGGAGCCGCTGAACGCTGCAAAGACCAGCTGTCCGCTGTACGGCGAACGCTCATAGACGTGCATTCTGGTGACACGCTCATAAACCTCAACGATCTCCGGCATATTGGAGAAGTCCAGCTCCGGATCCACGCCCTGAGAATACATGTTCAGTGCCAGCGTGATAATATCCACATTACCGGTGCGCTCGCCGTTGCCGAACAGGGTGCCCTCTACACGATCGGCACCGGCCATCAGCGCCAGCTCCGTAGCAGCCACGCCCTCGCCCCGGTCATTGTGGGGGTGCAGGGAGATAATGGCCGCGTCCCGGTTGGGCAGGTGACGGCAGAAATACTCGATCTGATCTGCATAACCGTTGGGAGAGGAACCCTCCACAGTGGAGGGCAGGTTCAGGATAATGGGGTTCTCCTTGGTAATATGCAGCTCCTCCATCACCCGGCGGCAGATCTCTACCGCATTGTCCATCTCCGTACCGGTAAAGGACTCCGGCGAATACTCAAAGCGAATGTTCATCTCCGGGTGGCGCTTTTTCTCCTCCTCGGTGAGTTCATAGATCAAGCGGGCGCCGTCCACGGCGATCTGAATTACGCCGTCCATATCCGTCTTAAACACCACCTTGCGCTGCAAAGTGGAAGTGGAATTGTAAAAATGCACGATCACATTCTTGGCGCCGTCAATGGCCTCAAAGGTCTTTTTGATCAAGTGAGGGCGCGCCTGCACCAGCACCTGAATGGTCACATCGTCCGGGATATAATGGCCGTCGATCAGCGTGCGCAGGATCTCATACTCCGTCTCGCTGGCAGAGGGAAAGCCCACCTCGATCTCCTTAAACCCAACCGCAATCAGGGTCTTAAAATATTCCAGCTTTTCCTCCAAATTCATCGGGTCCACCAGCGCCTGGTTGCCGTCACGCAGATCCACCGAGCACCAAATGGGCGCGTGGTCGATCACGCGGTTGGGCCACTGGCGGTCCGGCAAATCAATGGGGGTAAAGGGCTTATACTTCTTGTAGCCTTGGTTCATCATCACAGTTTCTCCTTTCTCTGTTGGGGAGGCACAAACAAAAACTGCGCCCCCAATGGATAGGGACGCAGTATCTATGCGTGGTACCACCCTACTTCAGCAGAAAAAATCTGCCCTTTGGCATCAAGCAATGCCTCAACCGATAACGAGGTTAAACGGCTCTTCCTATTGATTTCTATTCAGAAGAGCAACTCCGCAGAGAGCTATGCACCTATGTTCCCTGTGCGGCTTGCACCGTCCGCCGCCTCTCTGTGCAGGAAAACGCAGGTCTTTTTCTGCTTCACAGTCTTTTGTGGGTACTGTATATTCAGTAAGATTATTATAACACGCGCGCCGATTTTGTCAACCCAAATTTTACAGTTTGGAGTAGCCGTAGCCGTTCATAATGGCGTCTACCGGCTGACCGGCCTTGCACATGGGGCAGTCCTTGGCGGCCGTATAAGAATAATTGGGCAGATCCTCCGGGGTAAACAGGGTGTTGACCTCCAGCCCACACAGTTCCTTGGCTGCGCTGAACACGGAAGAAATACCAATCACATTGCCGCCGTAATACCGGGCGCTCTGTACCGCTCGCTCCACCGTGCGGCCGCTGGTGATACAGGAGATGAGCACCACCACATTCTTGCCCTGGATCATCCGGCGCAAATTGTCCCGAAAGATCATATTGCCCTGGGTGTCATACTCCGGGCCCAGCACATAAACCTGTAAGTCCGGGTTGGGCGCCAGCATACTGGGGCTTGCCAGTTCCTGGGCCATGTAAGCACCCAGCGCCTGAGTCTCATACAGGCACAGCACCGTATCCACATCCATATTCCGCACGCTGTAATACTCGGCCAGCAGCTTGGCAGCCTCCACAGACACCACCCGATTATGCTTAATATCCGAGGTGCCCACATAGTAATTCAGGTGGGCGGAAGCGGTTACATAATGGCCGGGAATCGCGTGGATAAACACATCTTCATTTCTGTTACAAGGTATTGTATAAATCTGGCTCATTGGCACACATCCTTTCTATCCTTATTGTATCTGATTTTGCCCCGCCTTGCAATAAAAAAAATTAAAATCCGGGGAAGATTACACCACAAAAGGTCAAATTGGCCGACATTTTATTTTTTCGTCAATTCAGTCAGCGCCGCATAATGCGTCACGGTAAACTGTGGCGGTGCGATCCGCTCCAGCAGCGCCCGGTGCTCTTGCTCCCAGGACTGTAAATCACCCGGAGTCAGGGAAGCCCCTACGCCGCGGCAGGCCCGCATACGGCCGTGCCAGCTCTCCCGAGTAAAAGGCACTTGTAGCCGCCAAGTACGCTGACAGGTACAAGTGAAATCCGTATTGTATGCTGGATTCGGCACAATGGGCTGCTCTTGCTCCCCGGCGCCACTCCAAGAAGGGTTGTACCGCAGCACCAGTTGCTCACTGGCATTGGCGATGGAGTCCTCAAAGGGCAGCCAGTTCATCACCAACAGCAACACCTTGCCCCCCGTAGGAAGAAACTGGGCAAACTGCCGAGCCGTCCGAGGCGGATCCAAATACCAATAACATTGGCAGGCGGTGATCGCGTTAAAGCTGCCGTCCGGCGCGTCCACCGCCTCTGCGGCACACACCCGGTAGTCTATATTCATACCGGTTGACAGTCGCCGTGCTTCTGCAATCTGCTGCGGGGACGGATCCACCCCCAACCAGTGAGCGCCGTGCTTATACAAATGGCGGGGCAGTACCCCGGTGCCGGTGCCAATATCCAGCACCTGCTGCCCGGCCAATCCTACGCCGCGATCCAAGATCGCACGGTAAAATTCTGGGGGATAAATATCTCGATACCGGGCGTAATCCGCTGCCGTGCGCCCCCAGTCAAAGGGATTGCCGCCGTCTATACGGGCGTCCTTGATCTCCATTGTATCACCTCTTGCCTAAAGTATAACATAAACGCGGTGGCGGTGGCAAGGGTGCGGAGATTTTGCAACCGATTTGGCTCCCTTGCAAAGAGCAACTCTAATCTGTAAGCTCCGATACCTACATCAGGCCGACATTTTTACAAATAAAACAAACGGCAAGATCTCTCCTGCCGTTTTGTGTGATATTGATAAATTGGATCTTACCAAACCTGCCGGGCGACGGTGCGCACCAGGTTCAGCTTGGCCCACTGCTCATCATCCGTCAGCTTGTTGCCGATCTCGCAAGAGGCAAAGCCGCACTGGGGGCTTAGGCACAGGTTTTCCAGGGGCACCAGCTTCGCTGCCTGGGCGATCCGCGCTTTTACCGCCTCCGGATCCTCCAGCACCGGGGACTTGGTGGTCACCAGGCCCAGCACCACTTTTTTGCCCGGGGCAACAAACTGCAGCGGTGCAAAATCGCCGGAACGGGCGTCATCAAACTCCAGATAAAAGCCGTCCACATGTTCCTTGGCAAACAGAATGGGCGCAATAGGCGCATAGCCGCCGGAGCTGGCCCAGGTGGAGTGATAATTGCCCCGGCACACATGGGTGGTCACCACCAGGTCCGCCGGCTTGCCCTCCAGGGCAGCATTGTTGAGTTGCAGGTACTTCTCTGCCTCGTCCTCCAGCTTAGCGCCGGTACTTGCCAGGAACTGCTGATACCCGGCGTCGCAGAACATACCCCAGGTGCAGTCGTCCAGCTGCACATTGCGGCAACCGGCGGCATACAGATCGGCGATCACCTGGCGATAAGCGGCAGCAATATCGGAAAGCAGTGCGTCATCGTCCGGATAAATTGCCCGGGTGGCCTTGCCGTTATCCTCCCGGAACAGCTCTGCATACAGCTGAGCCGGTGCAGGAATGGTCTGGCGGGCAACGGTGTTGTCATCTTCAAACTGCTTTACAAATTTAAAATGCTCCACAAAGGGGTGATTCTCGCCGCTGATCTTGCCCACCACCTGCACAGAGCCGGGGGTGGTCTCCTCCCCATGGAAAATATAGCCGTGGTCCAGGGCGATCTCCTGCAGTCCTTGCAATCCCCACATAAAGTCCAGGTGCCAATAGCTGCGACGGAACTCGCCGTCGGTAATGGTGTGATACCCGGCGGCTTTTTGGCGAGAGATCAGCTTGCGGATTTCCAGATCCTCCACTTCTTTCAGCCCGGCAGCGTCCAGCTCACCGGCGGCGAAAGCGGCGCGGGCGGCCTTAATGGGCGCCGGGCGCAAAAAGCTGCCTACAAAATCATATCGAAAAGGTGCGTTCTTGCTGTACATATTTTTGTCCTCCGTTTGGTTGTTGTTGCTTATAGTATAACGGAGGTTTTCGCTATTGTAAAATACGGATATTCAGTTGTTTGCCATAGCTTCAGTCTATAGGCACATACTGCTTCAAATTTTCAATATACGCCCGGCACAGGCTGCCCGGCTGCACGCCGGCAGGCAAAATATAGCCGATCTCCATGGGCGCCACGCCGGTGAGGGGCACGGCTACAATATTCTCGCCGTTCAGCTTGCTGTCGATCACGCCACTGCACACGGTGTAGCCCTGCAAGCCGATCAGCAAATTAAACAGGGTGGCGCGGTCCCGCACCCGGATATTTTTGCTGCGCACTGCCGGGCTGAAGATCTCTTCCGAAAAATAAAAGGAATTGTGATCCCCCTGCTCAAAGGACAAATAAGGATACGGCGCCAAATCGTCAAAAGACACTGCCCGGGCACCGGAGAGCGGGTGATCGCTGCTGAGAAACACATGCGCGTGGGCGGTAAACAGGGGCGTAAAATCCAAATCGGCTCCCCGCAGCAGCTTTTGCAGCGCCGTGCGATTAAAGTCATTGAGATACAACAGGCCGATCTCGCTTTTGCGCTGTGCCACATCCTCAATGATCTCGTAGGTTTGCGTCTCTCGCAAAGAGAAGTCGTAGCGGTCGCCGCCCCGCTCCCGGATCAGGTCCACAAAGGCGTTTACCGCAAAGGAATAATGCTGGGTAGACACACAAAAGGCCTGCTTGCGCACCGGGTCGCCCTTGTAGCGGCTTTCCAGCAGCGCCGTCTGCTCCAAAATTTGGCGAGCGTAAGACAGGAACACCTCGCCTTCTTTGGTCACGATCACGCCCTTATTGGTGCGGTGGAACAGGGTCAGGTGCATTTCGCTCTCCAACTCCTGAATGGCGGCACTCAGGCTGGGCTGGGCCACAAACAGCGCCTTGGCCGCCCCGCTGACGGTACCGCACTCCGCCACCTTGACCACATATTCCAGTTGTTTTAATGTCATAGCCATCTCCCCTTTGCCATTATTATACGCCATTCGGCACCCGGGTGTAAAGGTTAAATCTATGGCAAAGCGATTCAATGTTCCCGGTTGCAGCAACCCTCCGTGGCTAACCATTTATAAAACGAAAAAGCAGCGGTGCAAGTGCACCGCTGCCAAAGGGACTTAAAATTACTCTATAATAGAGGTACCGGTCATTTCTGCCGGCTGAGGCAGACCCATCACCTTGAGCATGGTGGGAGCAATGTCGCACAGCTTGCCGCCCTCACGCAGGGTGCAGGGGTAGTTCACCACGATAAAGGGCACCGGGTTGGTGGTGTGGGCCGTGAACGGCTCGTCGTTCTCGTCCAGCATCTTGTCTGCATTGCCGTGATCGGCAGTGACAAACAGCACGCCGTCCATATCCTTGACCGCCTGAACCAAACTGCCAACGCAGGCGTCCACCGTCTCCACAGCTTTTACAGCGGCGGGGATAATGCCGGTGTGACCCACCATATCACAGTTGGCGAAGTTGACAATCACCACATCGTATTTGCCGCTGCGCACGGCCTCGTTCAGCTTTTCAGACACCTGGGGCGCGCTCATCTCCGGCATCAGGTCAAAGGTTGAGATCTTGGGAGAGGGCACCAAAATGCGATCCTCGCCCGGATACGGCTCCTCTGCGCCGCCGTTGAAGAAGAAGGTCACATGGGCATACTTCTGGGTCTCGGCGATTCGCAGCTGGGTCTTGCCCTGCTTGGACAGGTACTCGCCAAAGGTGTTCTCCAGGCTCTCCGGACCAAAGGCCACATGCACGCAAGGCATCTCCGCATCATACTGGGTCATGCACACAAAATAGGGGTTCAAGGCGCCACCCTTGCGGTCAAAGCCGGTGAATGCCGGATCCACAAAGGCGCGGGTAATCTCCCGGGCACGGTCCGGCCGGAAGTTAAAGAAGATCACGCTTTCGCCGCTGTGCACACGGCCCTCGTTGCCAACAACGGTGGGCAGCACAAACTCATCGGTCAGGTGCTTTCCGTCCTCGTCCACCGTCTCATAAGACGCACGCACGGCCGCCACCGCGTCCGTAGCCTGCACGCCCTCGCCGTACACCATAGCGGCATAGGCTTTCTCCACACGGTCCCAAATATTATCACGGTCCATGGCGTAGAAACGACCCATCACAGAGGCGATCTTACCAACGCCCAGTTCGTTCATCTTGGCCTGGAGCTGTTCCAAATCTTCCGCTGCAGAAGCGGGGGGCACATCACGGCCGTCCAGAAAAGCGTGCACATACACCTTGGAAACGCCCTGTTCCTTGGCCATCTCCAGCAGATTGTACAGGTGGGTCATATGGCTGTGTACGCCACCGGGAGACACAAGACCCATCAGGTGCAGGGCCTTGTTCTTGGCGTTCTCCATAGCGCCAACCAGCACTTCATTCTTATAGGCCTCGCCGTCGGCAAACGCCTTGGAAATGCGGGTCAAATCCTGGTACACCACGCGGCCGGCGCCCATATTGGTGTGGCCCACCTCGCTGTTGCCCATCTGGCCGTCCGGCAGGCCCACATCCATACCGGAGGCACCGATATAGGTATAAGGGCACTCGGCCATCAGCTTATCCAAATTGGGCTTCTTAGCCATGGCAATGGCATTGCCATGCTGGGACGGGTTCTTGCCGAAGCCGTCCATAATGCAAAGCACATAAGGTTTCTTAGACATAGTAATTACTTCCTTTCACGGATAAAGTGACAAAGCAAGAGGGAGCAGCGACCATCGCCGCAACTCCCCCCCAGCCATTGATTTTTTATTTAGAAGCAGCCTTCACGATCACGGAGAAGTCCTTGGCCTTCAAAGAAGCGCCGCCGATCAGTCCGCCGTCTACATGCTCCTTAGCCAGCAGTTCCTCTGCGTTGCCGGCATTCATAGAACCGCCGTACTGCACCACAAAAGCATCTGCAGCAGCCTGGCCGTACAGCTGAGCGATAACGGAACGGATGTAACCGTTCACCTCATCAGCCTGATCCGCCGTAGCGGTCTTGCCGGTGCCGATGGCCCATACCGGCTCATAAGCGATGATCACATTCTTCAGCTCTTCCTCGCTGACGCCCTGCAAAGCGATCTTGGTCTGCATGCCGACCACCTCAAAGGTGACACCCTGCTCGCGCTCCTCCAGCACCTCACCAACGCAAAGGATCACTTTCAGCCCATTGTCCAGGGCAGCGCGCACACGCTTGTTCACGGTCTCGTTGGTCTCGCCAAAATACTGGCGGCGCTCACTGTGGCCGATGATCACATAGGGCACGCCCATGGCCTTCAGCATGGGAGCGGACACCTCAGCAGTGAAAGCACCTTTCTCTGCCCAGTGGCAGTTCTCGGCGCCCACCTGAATGTTGGAGCCTTTGGTGGCGTCCAGGGCAGCCTGCAGATCCACAAAGGGTGCACAGATGATTACATCGCAATCCGCGTCTGCCACCAGGGGTTTCATCTCCTCCAGCAGAGCAGTGGTCTCTGCGGGGGTGTTGTTCATTTTCCAGTTGCCGGCAATGACGGCCTTACGAAGTGCTTTGTTCATAATTCACTTACCTCTTTTATAGAAAAAATAGATTTAGCAATTAGTCCTTATCCTGCAATGCAGCGATACCGGGCAGCTCCTTGCCCTCCAGGAATTCCAAAGAAGCGCCGCCGCCGGTAGAAATGTGGCTCATCTGATCGGCAAAGCCCAGCTTGGTCACAGCAGCCACAGAATCGCCGCCGCCGATAATGGAGATGGCGCCGCTGTCTGCAATAGCCTTAGCCACAGCGATGGTGCCGCTGGCGAAATTGTCCCACTCGGACACACCCATGGGGCCGTTCCAAATCACAGTGCCTGCGCCGTCAATGGCGTCAGCAAACAGCTTCTCGGTCTTGGGACCGATGTCCAGGCCCATCCAGCCGTCCGGAATATCGTCGGACTTGCAAACCAAAACCTCGGTATCCTCTTTATACTCTTTGCCGCAGCGGTTGTCTATGGGGATCAGGAACTTCACGCCCTTATCCTTGGCAGTCTGCATCATCTCGCCGGCCTTGTCCACCCAGTCAGCCTCCAGCAGAGAGGTGCCGATGTTGTGGCCCAGGTATTTCATAAAGGTATAAGCCATACCGCCGCCGATGATGATGGTATCGCACTTGTCGATCAAATTAGAAATCACACCGATCTTGTCAGACACCTTAGCGCCGCCCAGAATGGCAACCAGCGGGCGCTTGGGATCTGCCAGTGCGCCGCCCATAAACCGGATCTCCTTTTGGATCAAATAACCGCAGGCAGCCGGCAGGTAAGAAGCCACACCGGTGGTGGAGCAATGGGCACGGTGTGCAGTGCCGAATGCGTCGTTCACAAACAGGTCTGCCAAAGAAGCCAGCTCCTTGGAGAAGTTCTCCTCGTTCTTGGTCTCCTCTGCACGATAACGCACATTCTCCAGCAGCATCACCTGGCCGTCCTGCAAGTCGGCAGCCATCTTCTTCGCATTTTCACCGACTACATTCTCGTCCTCAGCCAGCGGCACATCCACGCCCAGGTACTCGCTCAGGCGCTTGGCCACGGGAGCCAGGCTGAACTCAGGCTTATACTCGCCCTTAGGTCTGCCCAGGTGGGAGCACAAAATCACCTTGGCGCCCTGCTCCATCAGGTACTTAATGGTGGGCAGTGCAGCCACAATACGCTTGTCATTGGTGATCTCGCCGTCTTTCAGCGGAACATTAAAGTCGCAGCGTACCAGTACGCGCTTGCCTTTAACATCCAAATCTTCAACGGATTTTTTGTTCAGTGCGTTCATAAAATAACAACTCCTTCAAGTTAATCTGTCTTCTTAGAAAAGTCTGATATTTTTACCGATACAATTATAGCCGATTTGCCCCTATATTGCAAGAAAAAATTGGTCTCTGTCTGCAGATTTGTTATATTATTCACAACTTGCCCGCCGCTATGCAAAATCTTGTGCAAGGTGCAACAGACCGGCGGAGAAAATCCGCCGGTTTTTCTTATTTCTTGGTGGTCACGCTCTTGGCCTTACTCCACCCGGAGTAGAGCTTTACATTTTTGCCGTTCACCTTGACGGTCTTATAAGTGCGTACCCGCACATAATATTTCTTCTTGGCGGACAGCTTACCGACACTCTTAGAAGTCGTCTTATTCTTGCTGATCGTCACCGTCTTGGCTTTCTTTAACTTACTGCTGGTGCTGTACTGCACCTGGTAGCCGGTAGTTTGCGTCGCCTGCTTTTTCCAAGTGACCTTAAAACCTTTCTTGGCAGCTTTCACCTTAGACACGCTGGTACCCTTGGGGTTAATGTTATAGGTCATGGACTTACTGCCGCTGTAATTGCCCTTGAGGGTCACTTTTACGGTATATTTGCCCACATTCTTCATGCCCTTGGGATAGCTGACGGTATAATCCGTACCATTCTTCAGGGCTTTGCCCTTACTGTCTTTCACGGTCACAGACGGTTTTTGCACCTTGCCGTTGTAGGTATAGGTAGTGGCAGACAGCTTCACCCCGGTGACATGAGCAATGGTACGGCTATCCTCCAGCACCCAGTGGCAGCGTATGCAATAGGTCATCACCGAGCCGTCATACTGAAAATCAGCCGGGTACAGCGCCTGCACCGGCTGGTGGCCCAAGGGCTGTATGGTCTCCGTCTTGGTGGCACTGCAAGCGGTGCAGGTATAAGTCTTGCTTCCGGCGTTCTCGCAGGTGGCCGGGTCGGTAGAAGTCAAAGCAAAGCTGTGGGTATGATTATAAAGAATATTATTGGCCGCCGCATAATTAGCAAGCGCGCCGGTAGCAGGACCGTACAGCACAAAGTCCGAGGCCATATAGGCAAACACCCGCTCGCCCAGGGTCTGCACGCTGGCAGGCAGGGTCAGGGACTTTAACTTGCGGCAACCGGCAAAGGCCTCTCGCTGGATCTCCGTCAGCGCCGTACCCTGCACCTTCACCGTTTGCAGGTCTGTGCAACCGGCAAAAGCGTCCTTACCGATGGACTGCAAACCGACAGGCAAGGTAACAGACTGCAACTGCTCGCCGTAGTAAAAAGCATGGTCGCCAATGCGGGTCACGGTAGAGGGCACGGTCATTGACACCGCCCCCGGCGCATACAGCAACGCCGTGCGGTCTGCGTTATAAATCACGCCATTTTCCGCCGGGAATGCGGCGGAGCGGCTGGTGATCCGGGTCAACTTGGGGCACCGGGTAAAGACGTACTCCCCCAGCGTGCTCAGCGTGGCGGGCAAATTCAGCTGCCGCAGCTGGCTGCAACTGTTAAAGGCGCCGTCGCCAATGGAAGTGACTGTCTCTGGCAGCACCACCCGGGTCACACTGTCCGCATTGCGCAAAAAGCCGTCGCCGATCCCCACCACTGTTTTGCCGTCCACCGTGTCCGGCACAATGAGGGTAGTGGGCATGGTCTTGCCGTCATACTGATACACCGTCGCCCCTGCAGCAGAGGAGCGATAGCTAAACAGAGAGGTCCGGGACTTGATCTCATAAGGGCGCGGCGTCGTAGCGTCAAAACCGGCCTCAATTTGGTAATAAGTGCCGTTTGCGCACTGCGCCAATGTGTTCACATGGCCACTGCCTGCGCCGGCGTCTTTGTTGCCGTTGCGAGTCCAGGCGGGCAGCCCCATCAGGCTGCACATACGATTGACCGCCCCGGTACTGGCCCAGCAATCGCCGCCGCCCAGAATCACCATGGACAAATAGCTACTGTAATTGGCGCTGTATTCATACTGAGCAGCAAACTTGGCCGCCGTCTCTGCTTTATTGTAATCGGTGGGATTGGCAGGCAGGTTCTTGGCAATATAGTCCTGCATCACGCTGTCCACATACACCTGGGCATAGCTCTGCACATGCACCGTCACGCGAAAGGTCTTGCCCCCGGCAGTCACCTGCACGGTGCTGTCCCCGGCGGTGTAAGACTCGGTCACCCGGTCCGGCGTCTTGCCCGGGGTAGGTGCGGTGCTGCCCACATTGCCGTACCAGTAGTAACGGGTGCACAGCGGCTCCACCAGTCCGGTACTGCTGACCGTAGCGGACTCCCCTGCCGTTACCCGGTAAGCGGCCTTGTCAGCGCCGGTGACCTTCAGCTGAAAGCTGGCGGGGTACGCTGCCGGTTGGCTGATCTTTTCCCGGAACTCCTGGTTCAAAAAATATACCGTTACCGTCGTGGTATTCACGCTCACCCCGGCGGCCATGGCCGTCGGCGCGCCGGTAAACACCGTTGCCAGCAGCAAAAGCGCCGCCAGCAGTGCACTACTGATCTTTTTCATAATCTCACCTTCCGCCTCCATTGTACCAAATCCTACCGGCTGTGACAAGGCAAAAAAAGAACGGATACCGAAGTACCCGTTCTTTTGATTGATCATCGGAACTTATTTCTCCAGGTTGGCTTTTACGGTAGCCAGCTCGTCGGCCAGTTCCTTAGGCAGATGATCGCCGAACTTTGCGTACAGCTCCTCAACGCCCTTCAGTTCTTCTTCCCAAGCGTCCTTATCCACATCCAGGATCTTGTCCAGCTGCTCCTCGGTCATATCCAGGCCTTCCCGGTTGATATCCTTGGCATAAGGCAGGTAGCCGATTGCAGTCTCCTGCGCATCCACCTTGCCCTCGCAACGGTCAACGATCCAGTCCAGAACACGCATATTGTCGCCGAAGCCGGGCCACAGGAAGTTGCCCTCATCGTCCTTACGGAACCAGTTTACATTGAAGATCTTGGGAGCCTTATCGGGATCCAGGGTCTGGCCGATCTCGATCCAGTGCTTCCAATAATCGCCCATGTTGTAGCCGCAGAAGGGCAGCATAGCCATGGGGTCACGACGAATCACACCAACAGCGCCGGTAGCGGCAGCAGTGGTCTCAGAGCCCATAACGGAGCCAACGAACACGCCGTGGTTCCAGCTCTTGGACTGGTACACCAGAGGAGTCAGCTTTGCACGACGACCGCCGAAGATGAAAGCGGAGATCGGCACGCCCTGCGGGTTCTCAAACTCGGGAGAAATGCAGGGGCAGTTCTTTGCAGGCGCGGTAAAGCGGCTGTTGGGGTGTGCGCCCTTCTCGTCGCTGGTCTGGCCGTTCCAGGGATTGCCCTTCCAGTCAATGGCATTGGTAGGCGGATTCTTATCCAGACCTTCCCACCACACGGTGTTGTTGTCCATATTGTGGCAAACATTGGTGAAGATCGTGCCGCTCATGGTGGACTTCAGTGCGTTGGGGTTAGACTTCATATTGGTGCCGGGAGCCACGCCGAAGAAGCCGTTCTCCGGGTTGATGGCATACAGGCGGCCGTCCGGGCCCTTGCGGATCCAAGCGATATCGTCGCCAACGGTCCAGATCTTGTAGCCCTTCTTCTGATAGCCTTCCGGCGGAATCAGCATAGCCAGATTGGTCTTGCCGCAAGCAGACGGGAAAGCAGCACACAGGTATTTGATCTCGCCTGAGGGCTTTTGCAGACCCAGGATCAGCATATGCTCAGCCTGCCACATCTCGTTCTTACCCAGGTAAGAAGCGATACGCAGAGCAAAGCACTTTTTGCCCAGCAGCACATTGCCGCCGTAAGCAGAGTTCACGGAAATGATGGTGTTGTCCTCCGGGAACTGGCAGATCCAGCGCTTCTCCGGATCCACATTGCACTTGCAGTGCATACCGCGCACCCAGTCGTTAGAGTCGCCCAGTACATCCAGAACAGCCTTGCCCACTCTGGTCATGATGTTCATGTTCAGCACAACGTAGATAGAATCGGTGATCTCAATACCGACCTTGGAGAAGGGAGAACCAACGGGACCCATGGAATAGGGAATGATATACATGGTTCTGCCCTCGTAAGCACCGGCAGCGATGTCATAGAGCATTTTATAAGCCTTAGAGGGCTCCATCCAGTGGTTGGTGGGGCCGGCGTCCTCTTCTTTTTTGGAGCAGATCAGAGTTCTGTCCTCCACACGGGCCACGTCGTTCTCTGCGGTTCTGTGCAGATAGCAGTCGGGCAGCAGCTCCTCATTGAGCTTGATCATCTCGCCGGTTTCCACAGCCTCCGCCTTCAGGGCGTCGATCTGTTCCTTAGAACCGTCGATCCAAACGATCTTAGAGGGCTTGGTCAGTTCCACTTTTTCGTCCAGCCACGCAAGCAGGGACTTGTTGGAAGTCAAAGTTGTTTCCATAACTCTATTCTCCTTTAAGTTATTTGCAAAAAATCCAAAAAATCAGTGCATTTTTTGTTACTATCATTATACCAAAAGCGGCAAAAAATTCAATAGATACGGCTTCTAATTAGAACTTTTTCACAATTTTTTCAAAAAGTCGGCCGATCAATTGGCATAGTTGCATAAGCGTTCAGATCCGGTTGTGCGCGCACGCCGGACACATACTCATAGTAGCCCTGGGCGCCCACCATAGCGCCGTTGTCACCGCAGTATTTCAGCGCCGGCAAATGCAGCTGCCAGCCCTTTTGGCGGCACAGGCGGTCCGTCTCTCGGCGCAGGCGGGAATTGGCGGACACACCGCCTGCCAGGGCAATGGAAGTGTAGCCGTAGTCCGTAGCGGCCTTTTCCAGCTTCTCCACCAGGCAATCGGTAACGCCCTTTTGGAACGAGGCAGCCAGGTCGGTCACCGGCAGGGTCTCCCGCTTCTGTTCCATCCGGTGCACGATGTTGATGACCGCAGTCTTTAGCCCACTGAACGAGAAATCATAGGGCGTGTCCAGCCGCGGGTGGGGAAAGGCAAAGGCATTCTCGTCCCCGGTGGGGGCAATCTTGTCTATGCTGATCCCGCCGGGGTACGGCAGCCCCAAGGTGCGCCCGGCCTTGTCCAGTGCCTCGCCGGCAGCATCGTCTCGGGTCTTGCCCAGCACTTTATAAGTGGTGTAGTCCTCCACCGCTACAATGTGGCTGTGGCCGCCGCTGACCACCAGGCAAAGAAACGGCGGTTGCAGATCGCCGGTAATGTAATTGGCTGCCACATGGCTGCGCAGGTGGTGCACCGGCACCAGGGGCGTATTTGTAGCCATAGACAGCCCCTTGGCAAAGTTCACCCCCACCAGAAGGGCACCAATGAGCCCGGGGGCATAGGTCACCGCAACGGCGTCAATCCCTGACATATCGCAATTGGCGTCCGCCAGCGCCTGGCGCACCACGCCACTGATACTCTCTGCATGGCGGCGGGAGGCAATCTCCGGCACCACGCCGCCGTACAGCTTATGCTCCTCCAGCGAGGTAGCGATCACATTGGACAGCACCTGCCGTCCGTCCTGCACCACGGCTGCCGCCGTCTCATCGCAGGAGCTTTCAATTCCTAAAATTCTCATTTTGTAATATCCTCTTGGGTCTTAACCGTCGGTATGGTTATCCTCTTGGGTCTTAACCGTCGGTATGGTCTGGCCGTTTTTCTCCGCAATAGCCAGCAGCTTTTTCTCCGTCGGGCCGCCGGGCACCAACTCGCCCACATAATAGGAATGATCCTTTCCGTCCGAAATGGCGTAGCCATTCTCCACCGGGACGAATGCGCCATCCTCGTCCGTCTCGCCCTCGACTTTGTAAATCCGCAGGTCCCGGTTCTCCACCTGCACCACTTGGAACAGACTGCCGTCCGGGGAATAACACACATATTCCGCGCCAATGCCAAAATGATTGGAAGCCGCATACACAGACAGCAGTACCATTAAAAGCATACCTACAACAGCCTCTGCTACCTGCTTGCCGGTGCGGGCACTCTCATTCTCCCGGGCATAATAGGCCCGGCTTTTTTCGTCCTTGGGATAAAAGCGCTTCATCAAGGGCGTGCCCAGCAGCACCTTGCCGGTACTAAATATACCGATTGCGCTGACCAATCCTAAAGCCACACACTTGGCCGTGCTCACGCTGATCTCCAGCGTACCGATGGGCAGCGTGTACTCCACCAGCCGGGTGCCCCGGAACAGCAGGGCACGCAGGCCGAACACCAGCACCATGGCCACGATCAGTCCAACAACGGCAATCATCCCATTCACCTTGCGGGCGCAGCGCTTATACTGCCGCTCAAAATCCTGCTTGGCTTGCTCGGTTTGGTCCACCACCGTATTGCCCCGGCGCATATAGTCCAGCAGGCGGCGTTCATAGAGGGTGTCCAGTCGGCCCTTGGCCTCCGCCTTCTCCAAGTGCCGCAGCAACTTGGTACTGTCCGTTGCGCCGGACACGGCGGTAACCATCGGGTGCGTAGGCAATATGCCCAAGATCTCCTGCTCTTCCCCATCCGGGTCATTTGGGTCAAAGTGCTTGCCCCGCACGGCTTTCATATCCGCCAGTCGATTGGCTTTCATCTGCGCCAAAAGCTGCGGTTCTGCCGCCCGGCGCAAGTCGTAATCGTATTTATGTACCGCCTCCAGCAGCTCCCGCACCAGACCCGGCACCTCGCCGGTGGTGGAAAAACCGCTGTGGTAATACTGGTTAAAGTCCTCGATCTCCAGCAAATTGAACACATCATAGAGTGTAAAGCGCCCGGCGTCGCCGTAGTCCAGGTCTATGTCCAAAAAATTGTCGGTCAGCAGCATCACCGAGGGCAAATACCGCAGCCGCAGCCGGTATTCGCCGCAGTCGAACACGGCGGTCAAGCGGTAATCATCCGTCGTGTGACTCTCCTCAAAGCCCATAAACCGACCGTACAGCCCGGTGGCGGCGCAGTCCTCCACGGCGCTGCGCACAGCGGCGATCATCGCCTTGGTCTCCGGCTCTAATTTATAGAGCTTGTCTTTCTTTTTACCCATCCGGTTCCTCTTTCTTAAAGGTTTTTGTCAGCAGCAGCGCGTCCTCCGTCGGGTCCGTATAGAAGTCCCGGCGCCGCCCCACCGGCTGAAAGCCCAGTTCCCAGTACAGTGCCAGCGCCGCCTCATTGGACGGCCGCACCTCCAAAGTCAGAAAATCCAGTTCCCCGGCGGCAAAGCAAGCGCCGAACAGCGCCCGGGCAATACCCCGGCGGCGATAGGTGGGATCCACCGCCACATTGGTGACGCTGCCCTCACCGCAGACCACCTGCACCCCCAGGTAGCCTACCACTTTATCTCCCAGCACCGCCACTAAAAAGCGGGCGCAGGGGTTCGTCAGCTGGGCCTCTAAATCCGCCCGCTGCCAGGGGTGGGCAAAGCACAACTGCTCCAGCCGCTCCACCCCGGCCAGATGCGCCGGGGCAAAGGGCAAAATTTGCAGCTGGTGGTCTTTAATGTGCATCATACCAAGTTTGGCCGATCTTGCCGTCGGCCCGCAGCAGCACCGCCATATTGCAGGCGTGCTCCATCTCCTCCGTTACAATTTGCAGTGCCCGGTCGGCCTCTGCCTCCGGCGCTTCTACGATCAATTCATCGTGCACCTGGAGGATCAGGCGGCTCTCCATTCCCTCGGCATACAGCCGCCGATCCACCCGCACCATGGCAATCTTAATAATATCAGCCGCAGTGCCCTGGATCGGCATATTCCGCGCCACCCGCTCTCCAAAGGCGCGGAGCATGTGGTTGCTGGCAGCCAGCTCCGGCAGATACCGCCGCCGACCGAACAGCGTGGTGGCATAGCCGGTGTCCTTGGCGGCGTCAATCATCCGCTGCATATAGGCCGCCACGCCCTGATAGGTGTGCATATAGGAGTCAATATATTCCTTGGCCTCTTTGTTGCTGACCCCAATATCCTTGGCCAGCGAAAAGGCGCCGATGCCGTAAACAATGCCAAAGTTCACCGCCTTGGCGCGACTGCGCAGTTGGGGGGTGATCATCTCCGGCGGCAGACCAAACACCTGCGCCGCCGTGGCTGTGTGAATATCCGCGCCACTGTTAAAAGCATCAATCATCGTCTGATCTTCCGCCATGGACGCCAGCACCCGCAGTTCAATTTGGGAATAGTCCGCGTCCACCAGTCGGCACCCGGGGGCGGCGATGAAAAACTTGCGCATTTCCCGCCCCAGATCCGTGCGAATGGGAATGTTCTGCAAATTAGGCTCCAAAGAGGAGATCCGCCCGGTGCGGGTCTCCACCTGATTAAAGCGGGTGTGTATCCGCCCGTCCGTATCAATCACTTTCAGCAAGCCATCGCAGTAAGTGCTTTTCAGCTTAGTCAGTGTGCGATATTCCATGATTTTTTCCACCACCGGGTGGGCAGAGCGCAGACCCTCCAGCACCTCGGCATTGGTGGAATAGCCGCTTTTTGTCTTTTTCTTACAAGGCAGACCCAGGTCCTCAAACAGGGCAACGCCCAACTGCTTGGGCGAGTTGATATTAAACTCGTGACCCACCGCCTCAAAGATCTCATCCGTCAAGGTGGAAATGCGGGTGCTCAGCTTCTTGGAGAACGCCTCGATTCCCGCCTTGTCCACATCAAATCCGGCGCACTCCATGCGTGCCAGCACACCGGCCAGGGGCAGTTCGATTTCCGTCAACAATTTGTGCTGCCCGGCATCGTCGATCAAAGCGTCCGTCTTGGCAAACAACTCCGGCAAGATCACCGCCAGCGCCACCGCCGGCTCCTCCTGATCCAAACTGTTGCGGTACGCCGGCACCGGCACATTGTATTCCAGCGCCAGCTGGGCCAAATCGTACTTGGCGTCCGACGGGCGCAGCAGATAGGCAGACAGCTGCAAATCGCCGCAGATATTTCCGCACCGCACCCCTTGCTTTTGTGCCAGGCGGTGCAGTTCCTTGGTGTTGTAGCCAAAAATGCGCACCGTATCCTCTGCCAGCAGCGTGCGCACAAAATAGCCGAATTCCGGTGTGTCTGCCGGCATTACGAACACCGTGTCCCCCAGGGGGAAGAACAGATCCGTTACCGTGCCCTCTGCCATCTGAGGCACCACATACACATCCCCCGCCTTACGCAAACGGGTCAGCAGATCGTCCGCGTCCACACAGGTGAGCCGCTCCGGCTGGTGGGCAGGGGCAGGAGCTTCCGTCTCCCCGCCGGGCACCAGATCCCGATCCAAATTGAATTTATCAATGAGAGAAAACAGTTCCAATTTGCGAAACAGGGCTACCGCTGCCGCCGGGTCGCCGCCGGTAACGGCGTAATGGGCAGGGGCAGCATCAATAGGCGCATTGGTGCGAATGGTGCCCAGATCCAGAGAAAGATATGCCTTATCCTTGTCCCGCCGCAATTTTTCCCGCACGCCGGGTTTAATATCCAGTGTGTCTAAATCCTTGTAAATGGCGTCCAGCGTGCCAAAGCGCTGCACCAGATCCAGCGCCGTCTTGGCGCCCACCCCGGCCACACCGGGAATATTGTCCGAGCTGTCCCCTTGCAGGGCTTTTACCTGGATCAGCGCCTGGGGGGTAATGCCATACTCGGCGGCAATGGCCGCCTCATCGTACACATCGGTCACTGCCTGGCCCATTTTGGTACGCGCCAGCAGCACCTTCACCCCGCCGTGGGCCAGCTGCAAAGCGTCCCGATCCCCGGTGGCAATAAAGCAGGCGTCGCCGCTGTCTCGGCAAGCGGCAGCCAAAGTACCCAAAACATCGTCCGCCTCCCAGCCGGGGCACTCCACGGTGGTGTAGCCCAAAGCGGTAAGCAGTTCCTTGAGGACCGGCATTTGGGCCCGCAGCTCCTGAGGCATGGGCTTACGCCCGGCCTTATAGTCCGCATACTGCTTGTGGCGGAAAGTAGGCTCATGCACATCAAAGGCCACCGCCACACCGTCCGGGTGGCAAGTGTCCTGCAACTTAAGCAGAATATTCAAAAAGCCGTAAATGGCGTTGGTATAATAGCCGCTCTTGGTGGTCAGCAGCTTAATGCCGTAGAAGGCACGGTTGACGATACTGTTCCCGTCCAGCACCAAAAGATTCATGAAAGCCCTCCTAAAAATCGCGCTGTGTCCCCGGTCAAACGCCCGGGCGCACTCTGTTTTCTATTTTATCACAGTTTGATTTGAATTACAATTCCTTATGTGGTATATTAGTAAGACAGAAAAGGCAGGAGATACCATGGACTTTACAAATTTACCGCCCGATAGCAAGGCGTTTTTGGCCCCTATGGCAGGGGTGGCCGACCGGGCATTTCGCGAGATCTGCCGGGATTTTGGCGCCGCCTACACGGTCACGGAGATGGTCAGCGCCAAGGGGCTGGTGATGGGCGACCGGAAAAGCCGGGAGTTGATGACCCTGGGCAGCGACCGCCCCGCCGCCATTCAGCTGTTTGGCACGGAGCCACAGGTGATGGCGCAGGCGGCCAAGCTGTGCCTGGAATTTGAGCCACAAGCCATTGACATCAATATGGGCTGCCCGGCGCCCAAGGTAGCAAACAACGGCGCAGGCTCCGCTTTGATGAAAAACCCGCAGCTGGCAGGTGAGATCATCTACGCGGTGGCAGAGGCCGTTGACCTGCCGGTAACGGTGAAACTGCGCAAGGGCTGGGACAAGGCGCACCCCAATGTGGTGGAGCTGGCCCAAATCGCGGAGCAAAACGGCGCTGCCGCCGTGGCGGTACACGGCCGCACAAGAGAAGAAATGTACAGCGACCACGCAGACTGGGACTGTATTCGCCGGGTAAAAGCGGCGGTGCACATTCCGGTAATCGGCAACGGCGATGTAACCGATGTGCAAAGCGCCGCCCTGCTGCTGGAGCAGACCGGCTGCGACGCCATTATGATCGGTCGGGGCGCCATGGGCAATCCCTGGCTGTTTCGCCAAATTAACGCCTATTTAACAGACACAAGGGTGCTGCCGGAGCCGGGCATTCACGAGCGCATGGCCGTTATGCTGCGCCATATTGACCGCACCATTCAATATAAGGGCGAGCGCACCGCCATGATGGAGGCGCGCCACCATGCCGCCTACTACACCAAGGGACTGCGGGGTGGCGCCGGGTTCCGCCGCCGCATTTGCCAAATGAGCCACTTTGAGGAGCTGGCAAAGCTGGCTGCGGAAATTGCCAAGGAGAATGCAGAATGATTTTTAAGAATGTGACCTTTTATAACGAAGTGTTCCAAAAAGATGTGGCGGATATTCAGGTGGAAAACGGCCGCATTACCGCCATCGGTGTGCTGGAGCAGGAGGGTCGGGATATGCAGGGTTACACCCTGCTGCCGGGCTTTGTAGACATTCATATACACGGCCGCGGGGGCGGTGATTTTTCCGACGGCACGGTCAGCAGTATGGATCGGATCAGCGCCTCCCTGGCTAAGTGCGGGGTCACCGCCTTTTGCGGTACCACCATGACCCTGCCCAGAGAAAAGCTGACGGATATTCTCACCACCGCCCGTGGCTATATGGGCAAGGAGGCCGGTGCTCGCCTGCTGGGCGTGAACCTGGAGGGGCCGTTTATTACCCCTGCCAAAAAAGGCGCCCAAAACGGCGACTACATTCGCCCGGGCACCGTGGAGGAATGGAACGCCCTGTTTGACGCCTCCGGCCGCAGTGTAAAGCTGATTACCCTGGCGCCGGAAGCCTTTGACAGTGCCGACCTGATCCGCCAGATCAGCGGCTGCTGCCGGGTGTCCCTGGGGCACAGCTGTGCCACCGCAGAGGAAGCAAACGCCGCCTTTGACGCGGGGGCAGGCCATGTGACCCACCTGTTTAACGCCATGCCGCCCATGAGCCACCGGGCGCCGGGGCTGCCGGGGGCTGCACTGGATCGGTCGGAAGTCACCTGCGAGCTGATCTGCGATGGGGGTCACATTGATCCCATTATGCTGCGCAACGCCTTTCGCCTGCTGGGGCAGGACCGAGCCTGCGTCATCAGCGACAGTATGCGCGCCGCCGGGCTGGGGCCGGGCACCTACGAGTTGGGCGGCCAGACTGTGTATGTAAAAGAGAACGGCCGCTATGCGGTGCTGGAGGACGGTACCATTGCCGCCTCCATTACCGACCTGTTTACGGAATTTAAGAATTTGCTGCGCTTTGGCATTGATTTTGAAACCGCCTTGCGCAGCTGCACCATCAACCCGGCGCGTGCCATCGGTATGGACGATCAGATCGGTTCCATTGCCACCGGCAAGTACGCCGATCTGTTGTTTGTTGACGAAAATCTGAATGTAGCGGAGGTATATGTAGATGGAATACAAGCTTAACATTGCGCTCATCGAGCCGGAAATTCCCCAAAACACCGGCAACATTGCCCGCACCTGCGCTGCCACCGGCGCACGGCTGCACCTGGTAGGGCCCATGGGCTTTACCATTACGGACAAGCAGGTCAAGCGCGCCGGGCTGGATTACTGGGACAAGCTGGACATTACCTACTACAACAGCCAAGAGGAATTCTTTGAACAGAACGCCGGGGCAGAATTCTTTTACTTCTCCACCAAAGCAGAGATCGCCCACAGCGATATGCAGTACCCAAACGGCGCCTTTTTGGTGTTCGGCAAAGAGACCAAGGGGCTGCCGGAGGAGCTGCTGAGAGCCAACCACGACCGGTGCGTGCGGCTGCCTATGCGAGGCATGATCCGCAGTCTAAACCTTTCTAACGCCGTGGCGGTGGGCACCTACGAGGTGCTGCGCCAATGGGGCTACCCGGCACTGACCTCCAAAGGCCACCTGACCAAATACCACTGGTAAAAGCAAATCTAAAAACACGCGGGACGGCTCATGAACTATCCCAGATTGTGCAGACAGCACAAAAACAGCCTAATTGGCAGAAGAATTAAATTTTAAGCAACGAACTGATTTCGCTTTTCAAGCGGAGTCAGTTTTGTTTTGGTTTGAATACGGTAATCATTGTAGAAATTGATGTATTCGGCTATGAGGAGGCACGCCTCCTCATAGCCGGAAAGTTTTACTCTGTAGATACACTCGATTTTGAGTGTGGAAAAGAAATTTTCGGCTAAAGCGTTGTCATAAGGATTCCCACGCCTTGACAGGGACAACGTTATGCCGTATGATTGTGTTAAATTGAAGTATGCGTGGGCTGAACAATCCGAGAATTATCATAACAGCGACATTAACCGTGCGAATATGATAAGTGCCGTTACAATTATCCGAGGTATGATAAACTTCCGGATTTGTATAAGTGCCGTCACACAAGCTGAAAGATAGGTGATAATGCATGTCATTTAGTAAAACAATTCAAATGTTCATATTTGACGGGAATCCAAATGGACGTATTATGTGTGAACTTTCAAACTGGAATGGGCGTGTATATAAGATTTCAAGGAACGAGTTATCTGAGTTTTCACAAAGGAATGATTCGGAAAATACTGGAGTATATTTTCTCTTCGGGAAAAATGAGGAAAATAATGATACTGTTTACATTGGCGAAGCCGAAAAGATGTTCACAAGACTTAAGCAGCACTTAAAGGACTCAAAATATTGGAACGATTGCATTGCTGTTATCAGCAAAGATAATTTACTCAACAAGGCACATGCTAAATACCTAGAAAACAAGTTTTATTTGTTGGCAAAAGATGCCGGTAGATCTACTGTTATAAATAGTACCGTTCCAACCTGTTCTTCCATATCCGAGTACGATGAAGCAATGCTACAAGAATTTATTAGCAATGCTAAATTGCTTGTAAATACACTTGGTTATAAAGTTTTTGATACAGTTGAAGATGCCGTAGTAAGACATAATGACATGCAGTCATACTTTTTCATAAAAGCCACCAGAGGAGCTGATGCAAAAGGTTTGCTAGTATCAGATGGCTTCGCTGTGATGAAAGGATCAGCTATTGCGTCTTCTACTGTACCAAGCATATCGGATAGCCTCATAAAGCTACGCAATTCTTTAATTAAAAAAGGAATAATAGATGATGATTTAAGGTTCACACGAGATTATATATTTACAAGCCCATCACTAGCGGCAGCAGTAGTAATGGGTAGAAATGCGAATGGGCGAACAGAGTGGAAAAATGAAGAACATAAGACAATCAAAGACATAGAAGAATCATAAAACAAAAAGAGCGATCAGACTGAACAAGTCCGTAAAAAATGGACAATAGAAAAAAAGAGCCCTCTTGATGTAGAATATACATCAAGAGGGATTTTTAATGCCAAAAAGTTATCAACGCATAAGCAATTACGAGAAAGAAATATTAGAATCGAAAGCATAAGGACAAGTACAGCTAAAACGCAATGTGCAAATTCTTTGAAGTATCAAGAAGCAGGTAGTATGCGTTCTTAAAACGCATGAATATACCAGACAGAGATTTACCGTTAGCCAAAATGATAAGAGAATGTCAGGAAGAAAACCACAGAACATACGGCTATCGCAGAGTACATATAGGGCTTAAAAGACAAGTAGGGCTTAAAAGACAAGGAATATACCATAATCCAAAGACTGTATTAAGAGTTATGCAAAAAGTACAACTTGTTGTCTGTTGTACGCAGAAAGAAATTTCATTATTGCAGGTCAGCACTTACACAGATAAGAATTTAATGCCGAAAGACCAAGCCAAAAACGGGTAACAGATATATCATACATGAAAACTAAACTGCCCCATTTCTTTTATTTCCTGTCCGAAATAAAAAAGAACCTCAAGTAAAAAACTTGAGGTTCTGCTGTACTGCAATTAGTCAGCGGTATAAGGCATAATGGCGATCTGACGCGCTCTCTTGATAGCGGTGGTCAGCTCACGCTGATGCTTTGCGCAGGTGCCGGTCACACGACGAGGCAGGATCTTGGCGCGCTCAGAGGTGAATTTCTTCAGTCTGGTCACATCCTTGTAGTCGATCTCGTCTACCTTTTCTACGCAGAAAACGCATACCTTTTTGCGCCCTTTGCGAGCGCCGCCTTTATTGTAAGCCATGCTTGGTTTCCTCCTTCGTTAAAATGGTAAATCGTCGTCGTCATCCAAGATCTCTTCAAAATCGCTGTTATCTGCGCTGGCGTAGCTGGGCGCCGGTTGCGCAAAAGCGGGATTGGAGTTTGCGCCGGTAGTGCCGCTCTCTGCCTTAGAGCCGCAGAAGGACACATTGCTGGCAACGACCTGTACACTCTTTCTCTTGTTTCCGTCCTTATCGGTGAAGTTATCCGTCTGGATAGAGCCCTCCACAGCGATCATGGAGCCTTTACGGAAATACTTAGATACGAATTCCGCAGTTTGGCGCCAGGCGGTCACATCAATGAAGTCTGCCTTGCGCTCCTCGCCGGCCCGCTGAAAGTTGCGGTCCACAGCTACCTGAAAACGCACGACAGAAACGCCTGTGGGCGTTGTTCTCAGTTCCGGATCATAGGTCAGGCGACCCATGATAGCCACTACATTGATCATGTGCTCCCCCTTACTCGCCCTTAGCGACGATCAGAGAACGCAGCACGCCGTCAGTAATGTTGATCACACGATCCAGCTCTGCCGGGAAAGACTCCTCACTGCTGAACTGCGCGATCACATAGTAACCCTCGGTCTCGTAGTTGATCGGATAAGCCAGCTTGCGCTTGCCCCATTCCTCAACTTCGCCAAGAGTGCCATGCTTGCTGATGAGATCCGTAAACTTGGTCTTGAGCGCCTGAGCAGCCTCCTCACCCTTGGACAGGGAGAAAACCAATACGATTTCATAGTTCTTCAATGCCATTCTAAAGCACCTCCTTCTGGTCTTTTGGCCGTACATCCTGTGCACGGCAAGGATTACTGTTCCACGGAACAGCCTATGTAGTATAACAGAAAGCGCCGCCCCTGTCAAGCAAAACTTGCACACCGGGCGGCGTTCTTTCGTCTATTTCTACATATAGTGGAGGCAATTGGCGTTACACATATTGCAGCACATCGCTGACCTTCTCGATCACCGGCACATCCGCGCGCAGGTCTTGGTCCTTAAACCAGCCCCAGTTCATCCGCACCGCCTGCATACCCGCAGACAGGGCACCGGCAATGTCGTTTACCGGGTGGTCGCCTACATACATACAGTCCGCCGGAGGCAGCTGCACTTTGTCACAGGCGTAGAGAAACAGCGCCGGATCCGGCTTGTGAACTCCCACATCGCCGCTGACGATCACCAGATCAAGATAAGGCCGCAGGCCGCTTTCGTCCATCTTGTGATTTTGCAAATACGACGGGCCGTTGGTGATAACGCCGGTCACAATGTCTTTCTTCCGCAGCGCCTGCAACATAGGCACCGCGTCCGGGAAGATCACGCAGCAGTCGCCGAAGGTGCGGTCATAATGTTCCGCCAGCGCTTCTGCCGCAGGGGCGTCCGTCCAGTGCCAAAGGGCAATCAGCCCTTTGTACCACTCCACCCGGTCCACATAGCCGCCGTTGCCGCTTTGGCGCATTTGGTGCTTTTTCTCCTTCAGTTCCTCACCGGTCACACCGGGAAAGAACCGGGCAAAAAAGCCGTCCATATACCGCTCAAAGGCCGCCGTACGGTCCTGCAATGTCTCGTCAAAATCAAAGAATACTGCTTTTATCATGATCCAGTTGCTCCCGCAGCGCCCCGATGGAAGAAAACTTCTGTTCCGGGCGCAAATAACGCACCAGCTCTACCTGCACCGTTTGACCGTACAGGTCGCCGTTGTAGTCAAAAATATGAGTCTCCGCCAAGGGGGTCTCTACCTGCCAGGTGGGGCGCACGCCAAGGTTCGTAAAGCCCCGATACCAAGTGTCCCCCACCGAAATGCGGCTCTCATACACACCGAACTTGGGCAGCACCAATCCATCCGGGTACTGCTGGTTGATGGTGGGATAGCCGATGGTGCGACCCCGAGCGTCGCCGTGGAGCACCGGGTTCTCAAAAGTAAAGTTGTAGCCCAGCATGGCCGCCGCCTGCTCCATCTCGCCTGCCTGCACCGCCGCCCGAATACGGGTAGAACTGATAGGTGCGCCCTGGTAGTCCTGGTGCTCCAAGATACGCACCCAAATGCCCCGATCCTCCAGGTACGCCCGCAGACGCATTGCATCCCAGGCAGCGTTCTTGCCAAAGCGGAAATTAAACCCGCACAGCACCATACCGGCGCCAAATCGACCGATAAGTACATCTTCCACAAACTGCCGACCTTCCATATTGCGAATGGCATCAAAATCCGCAAACACCGCCGTCGGGTAGCGACGCTGGAAAATGCTTTTTTGCAGCAGGGAAAAGCGGTTGTGCACGCAGTAGATGATCACCTGCTCCGCTCCGGTGCACACAATATTATGTGCCCGGTGCATACCATCAAAATCCCCGATGGCCACCGCCGTTATTCTCTTTTGATTCTCACACTCTTGCATACAAATTTATCTCATTACCATCACGCGCACCACTTGCAGCTGGCTACCGTCTGCCGACGGACTGCCCAGTCCCAGGAACACACCCGCCGGGTCATATACCCGGTAATAGGGCTCCGTCAGCTGCCGGTGCAATCGCACCGCATCCAGCGCGCCGCCGTTGCCAAAGCGCCGTGCCTGCGGCGCCGTTACCTGCAAGGCCGGATACGCTGCCAGCAGTTTGTCCACCGGGCGCAGGCAGGGGGCAAAATCGCCGCCGCTGTCTCGCAGGGCTTGCAGCTGCTCTAAAGTTACGCAATCCGCCAGCGCCAAACCCATGGCGCAGGTGCGCTGCAAGGCGGTCATCACCGCGCCGCAGCCCAAAGCCTGTCCAAGATCGTGGATCAAGGTTCGAATATAGGTGCCCTTGGTGCAGGTCACATCTATGGTATAGGTATTATTTTCTTCTTCCGCTGCCGTCAGGCGCAGATCCAAAATGGTCACCGGGCGGGCTGCCCGCTCCACGGTCTTACCCTGGCGGGCCAGTTCGTACAATCGCTGACCGTCTACGCTTACCGCCGAGTACATGGGCGGCACCTGCATGATCTCGCCCCGAAAGGCAGAAAGCGCCGCCTCAACAGCCGCCCGATCCGCAGTGACTGGTCGGCGGGTGAGCACCGTGCCGGTACAATCCTGGGTGTCCGTTGTCTCTCCCAGGCGGAAGGTGGCCAGGTAGCGCTTGTTGCTGTCCGGCAAATAATCAAGGAAGCGGGTGGCACCGCCCAACAGCACCGGCAGCACGCCGGTAGCCATGGGATCCAGCGTACCGGTATGACCCGCCTTGCGCTCCCGGGTGATCCCCCGCACCTTAGCCACCACGCCAAAAGAGGTGATCTCCGCCGGCTTGCAAATACACAGAACGCCGGTCATACCAGCAGTTCTCCGCACTTCTCCACCAGCTTAGCGCGAGCGGTCTTTACATCCATATCCAGGTTGCAAGCCGCCGCCTGGGGATGACCGCCGCCGCCAAAGGCCTTGGCGATCTCCGCCGCGTTCACGCTCTCAAAGGTGCGCAGAGAGGCTTTACATGTGCCGTCCGGCTTCTCCCGAATGGTAATGCCCACTTCCACGCCCTCAATCTGGCGGGTCAGGGGAGCCAGGCCCTCTGTCTCCTGCTCGTTGGAGCCGGTTAAGTGGTACATCTCCTGGGTCACGGTGATAATGGCTACCCGCTCGTCCAGGTAAAAACGCATAGACTCCAGTGCCAGCCGTTCCAGCCGGGCATAGGTCTTGGTCTTGGTCTCAAACATAACTCGATTGATCCGGCCGTTATCTGCCCCGGCTTCAATCAAATCCGCTGCAATGCGGTAGCTCTCCGCCGTGGCAGAGGCGTAGCGAAAACAACCGGTGTCCGTAGAAATGCCGGTATACAGGCAGTTGGCCATGCCTTTATCCAGGGGCACGCCCATCTCCCGGATCACCTTGTAGATGATCTCGCTGGCAGCAGCGGCACCGTCGTCCAGCAGCAGCCGATCCGCATAATCCGTGTTGGTGCCGTGGTGGTCAATACACAGATCAATATGGTACTTGCCCTGAATGGCACCCAAGAGCCCCTCGGTAGCCACATCCACCGCCACCACAAACCGGGGGGTGAACTTCATAGGCACAATATCGTCAAAGAGATAATTGTACTTGGGGGGAATGTCTGCCTCGTTCTTCACATAGGCAAACTTGCCCTTTTGCAGCAGCGCCCGGCAAAGGGCAAAGCCACAGCCCAAAGTGTCTCCGTCCGGGTGGGCATGGGTCAGAATTAAAATGTCGTCCTGCTCCAGCAACAGCCGGGCACATTCCTTTACATCAATCCTCATGTTCCAGTTCCTTCAGCTTATCCCAAAGGGCAAAGCCCTTTTCAATGGAGTCGTCGGCAATAAAGCGCAGTTCCGGGCACTTGCGCAGGTGCAGCCGCCGGCCCAGCTCGTGGCGAATATAGCCCTGGGCGGCGGTCAGGCCCTTAACGGACGCCTTGGCCGCCTCCATGCCCTCCATGGCGCTCACATACACCTTGGCATAGCTAAGATCGTTGGTAACGCTCACCTTTACTACCGTAAGCATACCGCTGATCCGCGGGTCTTTTAGTTCCCGCAGGATTGCCACGATCTCCCGCTTAATATCCTCTGTAATTCTGTCAATATGATAACCGGGCATTTTGCACTCCTACTTAGTCTCTGTACTCCTCGACCACATAGCACTCCAGCACATCGCCGGGCTGAATATCGTCCCAGCCCTCCAGGCTGATGCCGCACTCATAGCCGGAAGATACATCCTTTACATCGTCCTTAAACCGCTTTAAGCCCTTCAGCGGCACATCGGTCAGCTGCTTGCCGTCACGCACCAAACGCACTTTGCCCTCCCGGCGGATATTACCGCTGGTGACCAAAGAGCCTGCAATGGTGCCGGCAGACGAGATCTTGTACACCTCGCGCACTTCGGCGGTGCCGGTGTCCACATCTCTGTACTTGGGGGCGCGCATACCGCGCATAGCCGCCTCAATCTCCTCAATGGCGTCATAAATAATATTGTAGCTGCGGATCTCCACGCCGTCCCGGTCTGCGTTCTCCTTGGCCACCGGGTCTACGCCGGTGTTGAACGCTACGATAATGGCATTGGAGGCAGCGGCCAGCATCACATCGCTCTCGCTGACGGAGCCCACGGCGCCGTGGATCACATGAACCCGCACCTCGTCGTTTTCAATCTTCAGCAAGGACTGCTTTACAGCCTCGACAGAGCCTTGAACATCCGCCTTGATAACCACATTAAAGGCCTTCAGCTCGCCGGCCTGCAAGGTGTCAAACAGGGTGTCCAGCGTCACCTTATGGAAGGCGTTGAATTCTTCTTCCTTAGCAGCTTCCTTACGCTGCTCCACCAACTGGCGGGCCAGCCGCTCGTCGGACACGGCGTTAAATCCGTCGCCGCTCATAGGCGCACTGTCCAGGCCCATGATCTCCACCGGCACGCTGGGTCCGGCCGAATTCACCTTACGACCGCGATAATCGGTCATGGCGCGCACCTTACCCACTGCCATACCGGCTACAATCACATCGCCGGCATGGAGCGTACCGTTCTGCACCAGCAGGGTCGCAATGGGACCGCGGCCCTTATCCAGCTTGGCCTCGATCACCGTACCCTTGGCGGAACGGTCCGGGTTGGCCTTCAGCTCCTGCATTTCCGCTACCAGCAAAATGGTCTCCAGCAATTTGTCAATGCCCATCTTCGTCTTGGCAGACACAGGTACGCAAATCACATTGCCGCCCCATTCCTCCGGCACCAGTTCGTGCTCGGTAAGCTGCTGCAGCACCCGATCCGGGTTGGCGCCCTCTTTATCCATCTTGTTAATGGCAACGATAATTTCAACGCCCGCTGCCTTGGCGTGGTTAATGGCCTCAATGGTCTGAGGCATAATGCCGTCGTCCGCAGCCACAACCAGCACGGCAATATCCGTAGCCATGGCACCGCGGGCACGCATGGCGGTAAAGGCCGCGTGGCCGGGGGTGTCCAGGAAGGTGATTTTTTCGCCGTTCGCTTCTACCTGATAAGCGCCGATGTGCTGGGTAATGCCGCCGGCCTCGGTAGAGGTCACATCCGTATGACGAATGGCGTCCAAAATGGAGGTCTTACCATGGTCAACATGGCCCATCACGCAAACCACCGGCGGGCGCTTCACGGCATTCTCGTCGTTCTCGTCGTCCTCTTCAATGATCTGCTCCTCAATGGAGACCACAACCTGCTTCTCCACCTTGGCACCCAGTTCGGTAGCCACGATCGCTGCAGTATCGTAGTCGATCACTTCGTTCACGCTGGCCATCACGCCCAGACTCATCAATTTTTTAATCACTTCGGTAGCCGTCATACGCAACAGGCTTGCCAGATCACCCACGGTGATCTCCTCCGGCACCTTAATGGTGATCTGCTGCTTTTTACGCTGCTCCGCAATGCGGGCCAGGCGCTGGGCCTCCGTCTCTCTCTTGGAGCGGGCGCGCATACCCTGGGGCCGCTTTTTACGGTACTGCTTGCTCTTTTGGTTGAGCTTCTGCTTCTTCTGGTAATCGCCCATGTTGGAAGCGGGGGCAATATCCTCGTACTTCTGATTGTACTTTTCCAGATCCACATTGTTCACTCGGGTGTCCACATGGCGAGTCTCGCCTTTGGTGCGCGCCTGGGGCGTTTGATTGGCCTTCTTCTTGGCCTTTTCCTCAGCCCGCTTAGCCGCCTGCTCCGCCATCTGCAAAATAGCAGCCTGGCTCTGGCGCTTCTTGTCCTTCTCCGTATTACCGGCGGACTGGGGCTTCTTCTCCCTTTTCTGCTGCGGCGCCTGGCTCTTAGGCTTATTGGACCGTAGCGCATAGAACTTGTCAAAATTCTCTACGCTATGAGTCTTGGTAATGCGGTCAAAGAGGGCATTCAGTTCCCCCTCCTCCAGTACAGTGGACGGCGACTTCTTGGCCGCACCGCACTGGGCCAGCAGATCCAAAACTTCTTTATTCTGTACGCCGAAACCGGCAGCGACATCGGATACTTTTACTTTTATGACCATTCCTTTTCCTCCTGTTGCAATAATTCTTCAATGCGTGCTGCAAAGCCTGCGTCCTCCACCGTAAGTACCCCTGCCCGATAACCCAGGGCAAAGTGTATCTCATCTATGGTGCAGGGCAGGGCACGCATGCGGGGGGCTTTGGCACGCTTTTGACCGGCGGTCTCAAACTCGCGGACCAGCCGGGGCGACGCATTCCGCGCCGTCAGCACCAGCTGCGCCTTGCCGTCGCGTACGCTCTGCAAAGCCAGGTCGTGCCCCATAGCCAGCTTGCCTGCACGGCGGGCAAGCCCCAACATAGAAAGCCACTTGGCGTTATTCATCTTTCAGCTCCGCCTCCATACGGTCATAGACCGCGTCAGAGATGGTCACCTCCAGCGCCCGCTCAAAGGCCCGCTTCTTCCGCGCCTTCTGCAAGCAGGCAGGATCGTGACACACATAGGCGCCCCGCCCGGCCATCTTGCCGGTGAGATCCAGCTGCACATCCCCCTGAGGGGTGCGCACCACCCGCACCAGGTCGCGCTTGTCAAACCGTCCGCCGCAACCGGCGCACATACGCACAGGCACTTTCTTTGCTTTCATCTTTCCGCCTCCCTGTTTGCAGGCAGCCGCTTACTGCTGCGTGCCGTCGTAAAAGCCGGACTCCGGCTTAATATCAATCTTCCAGCCGGTGAGTTTGGCAGCCAGGCGCACATTCTGCCCCTTGTTGCCGATGGCCAGGCTCAGCTGATCATCCGGCACGGTGGCACGGCAGCTTCTGGCTTCCTCATCCAAGATCTCTACCCCAACCACATCAGCCGGCGCCAAAGCGGCAGCAATGTAAGTGGGCACATCGTCGTTATACTTTACAATGTCGATCTTCTCGCCGCCCAAAGCGTCCACAATATTGGACACACGCTGGCCGCGAGGACCGATGCAGGCACCTACCGGATCCACATCTTCTTCTTTGCTGAATACGGCGATCTTGGTACGAGATCCGGCCTCACGAGAGACAGACTTAATCTCAATGGTACCGTCAAAGATCTCCGGCACCTCCTGCTCAAACAGGCGACGCACCAGACCCGGGTGGGTACGGCTGATCATAATCTTGGGACCCTTGCTGCCATCTTTTACATCCACAACAAAAATCTTGATCAGACTGTTCTCTACCAACTCTTCGCCGGGCACCTGCTCGGCCTTGGGCAGCACAGCCTCATTCTTGCCAATCTCCAAGGTGGCATTGCCGGTGACCGGGTCTACCCGCAGCACCTTGGCAGAGATCAGCTCCTGATTCTTGCTCTGGAACTCCTCCATCAGCTTGCCCCGCTCCGCCTCGCGAATGCCCTGGCGGATCACATGTTTGGCAGTCTGCGCGATAATGCGGCCGAACTCCTTGGTCTTCAGCGGAATGTCAATGGTCTTGCCCACCTTGGCGCTCTTCTTGATGGCCTGGGCCTCTTCCAAAGTCAGATCCGTGTCCGGGTCCTCCACTTCCTCAACCACATTCTTGGTCACATACACCTTAAAGCGCTGCTTCTCCGGGTCAATGTCGCAATGGACAATGTCCTTGCCGTTGTAGTCGTGCTTGGCAGCCACCACGATGGCGGCAGAAATTTTTTCATACAGGTAATCCTCCGGGATCCCCTTCTCCTGCGCCAGCATTTGCACTGCATCAAATAATTCCTTACTCATTTTCCGATCACCTTTCCTTTATCCCTGAAAATCCTGTTCAAAATCTGCTATATTAAAATCGTCCAACTTCACAAAGGCTGTATCCTTCTTTTGTACACACAGCGCTTTGCCGGAAGTTAGGCGAACGGTTATCTCACCGTTATTATACTGCTCCAGCGTGCCGGAGAAATCCCGCGCCCCGTCAACCGGGCGAATGGTGCGCACCAGTACCGGCGCGCCGATATACTGCAAAAAGTGGCTCTCCTGCACCAGCTCCCGCTCAATACCGGAAGAGCTGACCTCCAAGGTGTAGGCCTCCTTAATGGGATCTTCCTGATCCAGCGGCTCCTGGAGCGCCCGGCTCATAGCCACGCAGTCGTCCATACTCACACCGCCGTCCTTGTCAATAAACACCCGCAGATAGTGCTGCGTGCCCTCCTTTACGAACCGCACATCCCAGAGCGAAAGCCCCAGATCGGCCGCAATGGGGGCGCACAACGCCTGCACACGGGATACCACATTTCCCTTGCCTGCCAATGAAAAACCTCCCTACAAAAACAGGAGAGCGGTCCCCGGGGACCACTCTCACTGAATAACTTACAACTTACCGATAACTATAATAGCATATTATAATCAAATGTCAAGCCTTTTTTCCGTCTGTGGAGAGCGAATGCACAAACAAACCGCTAAGCAGCTTAGGCTCAAACCAGGTGGACTTAGGGGGCATCATGCGCCCGGCGTCTGCCACCGCCATCAGTTCCGCAATGGTGGTGGGATAGAGCGAGAACGCCAGCTTCATATCCGTTTTGGCCCGCTTCTCCAGCGCCCGCACACCGTAAATCCCGCCTACAAAATCAATACGCGGATCTGTCTTTGGGTCTTGAATACCCAAAATGGGCGACAGCAAATTGTCTTGCAGCAGCGACACATCCAAAGCGCCTACCGGATCATCCGGCACCAGCGCCGGCTTGATTTGCAAGGTGTACCACTCCCGATCCACCACCATACCGAAGGTGCCCTTTTGTTCCGGTTCTACCGGCTCATCACTGTGCTTTACGATAAACCGCTGCTCAATTTGGGAAATCAGTGCGTCCGGTGACAGACCGTTCAAGTCACGCACCACCCGGTTGTAAGGCAAAATTTCCAGCTCGCTGTCCGGGAACGCCACCGCCAAGAAAAAATTAAATTCTTCCTGCCCGGTATAATCCGGTTTTTCTTCCCGCCGCTTGAGCCCCACTTTTACTGCGGAGGCGCAGCGATGGTGGCCGTCGGCAATATACAGCGCCGGGATGGCGGCAAACAGCCCTTGCAGTTTTTCGCACAGGGGCGCGCTATCCACCACCCACACCGTTTGCTGCACATCATCCTGCACAAAATCATACACCGGGGTGTGTTCGCTCATCCAAGTAGAAAGCGCCAACTCCACCGCCGGGGAGCGGCGATAGGTCAGAAAAATGGGACCGGTATTGGCGTCGCAGGTGTCCACATGGCGGATTCGGTCCGCCTCCTTGGCGGCCAGAGTGTGCTCGTGCTGTTTGATCACGCCGTTTAAGTAATCGTCCACCCCGGCGCAACCTGCCAGCCCCACCTGGGCGCGGCCGTTCATCACCTGCTTGTAAATATAAAAGCAAGGCGCCGGATCCTGCACCAGCGCGCCGGTATGCTCCAGCGCCAGCAGGTTTTCCCGGGCTTTCTCATACACCGCCGGACTGTACGGGTCCGTCTCCGGCGGCAGGTCAATCTCTGCCTTATCTACATGTAAAAAGGACAGCGAATTGCCCGCTGCCCGCTCCCGCGCCCCGGCGGCAGTGAGCACATCATAGGGCGGCGCCGGGATCAGTGCCTGATAATCCGGCAGCGGACGAAATGCCCGAAACGGACGAAATACAGCCATAATGCCCCTCCTTTAGGTTCTTTTTTTCCAATATATTGTATGCAGTTTCATGTAAAAAGCGCACAGGTCGCCCTGTGCGCCGTTTTTATTTCTGATTTTTTTGGTACACGATACGCAGACCGTCCAGTAACAGATCCCGATCCACCACAGCGTCCACGGTACAGTATTTGGCAATGGCCGCACCCAGCCCGCCGGTGATCACCACCTTAGCCGGTTGACCCAGCTCTTGCTGAAAGCGCGCCACCATGCCGTCAATCATGGCAGCAGTGCCGTACACGGTGCCGGAGCGCATACAATCCACCGTGTTGGTAGAAATGGCGCTGGCCGGCGCTGCAATATCAATCTGCGGCAGTTGGGCCGTACCGGTGGCAAGGGCGCTCAGGGCGGTCTTGACTCCGCACAGAATCGCCCCGCCGATAAAGCTGCCGTTCTTGTCAATGACAGAGGCAGTGGTGGCCGTGCCCAGATCAAAAAGGATAATGGGTGCCGGGTATTTGGCAATGGCAGCCACAGCGCCCACGACCATATCCGCACCCAGCTCACCCGGGTTATCGGTCTTGATATTCAGTCCGGTTTTGACCCCGGGACCCACTAAAATCGGTGCTTTACCGGTAACCAACACCACAGCCTTAGAGATGGTGCGAGCCAGGGGCGGCACCACCGTAGCCAATACGGCGCCCTCCAGCGCAGACGGCTCCAGGTGCATCAGATCCAGCACACTGTGCAGCTTGATGGCATACTCCTCCGCTGTCTCGTTACTGCTCGTAGACAGGCGATATTTGTCCACAATGGTATCGCCCTCGATAAAGCCCATGACTATATTGGTATTGCCCACATCAATGGCCAGAATCATAGCCGCACCTTCTTTCTCTTAACTTAACTGCTTTTTGCTGATATTCACCAGCCGCACAATCACAGGACTGAGTACCACATTCACAGCCAATTCTACTACGAAATTCAGCCCTACAAAGCCGGTGATCATAAAAATGAACGCATTGGCGCCGCCTGCATTCTGCAAGATCCAGTCAAAGAAAAACAACCGACAACCCAGCAGGAAGATCCCGGTATTCACCACCGGGCACACCACAGCGGCACAGACCACGCCGGCGTACTTATGCTTCTTGCTTAGCACCCGATACACCAGCCCGGACAATGCCCCGGCCAAAATGCCCTTAAGCATCACCGTTAAAACGGTGCCAAAAATGCTCATGTTGAGGAACAGCGCCGTATCCGGCTGGCACAGCACCACCACGGCGAACACACCGCCCAGCCAAGCACCGGCACCTACACCGTAAAGGGCAGCGCCCACCACAATGGGAATGAGCACCAGGGAGATAGACACGGTGCCGAACTTAATAAATGAGCCCAGCAGCTGCAATACCACCACCAGGGCCGTGAGCAGACCTACGCCTGCAATCTTTTTTGCGTTCACTTTCATATTCAATTTTCCTTTCTGCTACTGTTCCAAGCCGCGCACCACGCAAACCGTGCGCCGCCTCGAGAAAGTTCGTTTTTTCTCTACGGATACAATGCGCCCTCATTATAGCCTATTCCCCGGCAAATGTAAAGAGACTTTTTGCACAGGAAATTGCCGAAGAAATGCGGCACCAACCTGCCGCTTGCCAATTCCAAAGGTAAGACGATTGCGGCGAACCTCCCCTGCGGCTGCGCCGCCGGGCGTTGACAAAGAGATTGTCCTATAGCAACCGCAAACCCACAAAAAGCGCACACGGCAGAAACCGCGTGCGCTTTGCTGTACCGATTTACTTGTTCTTCTCCTGCACCACGCGGGTGATAATTTCCACGCAGCCCTCCGGTGTCAGGCGGCCGGAGTCCAAGGACAGATCGTAATTGTGCACATCGCCCCACGCCCGGCCGGTATAATGCCGGTAATTCAGCGCGCGCTTTTTGTCCTTCTCCGCCAGGCGCTTGGCCGGCGGCTTATCCGTTTCGCCGTAAAGCAGCACAATGCGCTTGGCCCGGTAGTCCTTACCGGCGTGCACAAACACATTGAGCACATCGTCCCGGTCCTCCAGAATATAATCCGCGCAGCGGCCCACGATCACGCAGTTGCCTTTTTCTGCCAAATCCAGAATCACCTTGCGCTGCACCGTCCACAAATAATCAGACGCAGACAGGCCGTTCATCACCTCCGGCGAACCAACGGATGAAAAGGCGTAGGCCAAGCGGCTCTTGCTGGCGGAATACTCGCCGGTCTCCTCAATATAGCGCTCGGCAAAACCGGTTTTCTCCGCCACATGGCGCACCAGCTCCTGGTCATAATAATCCCAGCCCAGCGCCGCAGCAACAGCCTTGCCCACGGAACGCCCGCCGGAGCCGAACTCTCGACCAACGGTAATTACTTTTACAGACATGGTAAAGCCCCCTTGCCCGGCGCTGCAAAATTGGGTACACCGCACCGAGTCTATATTCAGTATAGCACACCTTCACCAAAAAAGAAAGGGGATCTTTACCGAAAAAACAAGACGGCATAGGTGGTGCCGTTCTGATTTAGGCAGGCATACTCCTGGCCGGTCACCGGCGACACGGACTGGTTCACCGTCAAACTGGTGTCATCCAGCGTCATACCGATGGTGCCGCGGGTCTGGCTGGCAAAGGCCACATAGTGGTAGTTGGCGCTGCTGGAGAATTTGCACACAGAGGGCGCCATACCGTCTGCAAACACAATGGCAAAGCGAGGGCGGAAGGGGCTGGGGATCTCCACCGTGCGTGTGGCCTTGCCGTTACCGAAATAGTTGTAATAGTAGAACGGCAGCCCCCACAGGTCCCGCTCCGCCTGGGTGATATGCACCGTGGTGTTGCCGGTGTGGTCGCCAATGGCCTTATCAATCCGCTGATTATCCGCGTTAAAATCCTCTCGCTGAGGCACATCGGTACCCACCCAGTCATTCAGTTTTAAGTTGGTGGTTTTGTTGGTACTGCTCATGTTAATCCTCCGTATCTAAAATATCAAAGGGCAGCGCTGCCCGGTCAAAGACGGCATAAGGCACCGCGTCTGCGTCCAACGCATTCCAGGTGCGCCCGCTGCCCGACAAATGGGCATAGAGAAAAGGCGGCACCCAGTCCCGCAGCAGGCGACCCAAATGGGCCCGCCCGGCGGCAGAGATCACCAGTTTCAGATCGCCGTCCGTGCAATGATAAGTTGCGTCCGCGCCGCACAGATCGCCGAGTGCCTGTTGAAAGCCCGCTAAAGAAAAATCGCCCCAGGGCATTTGCCGCCGCGCCAGCAGCTTTTGGCGGGTCTCTTGCAGGGTATCCCCCGGCAGCAAACCGCGAACCGTCAGCCAGCGCCAAAGATTTTCTTCGGCAGCAGTAGTGGCAAAGGCGCCCTCCCGGGTGTCCGTCAGTTGATCATAGACCAGCGCGATCCCCGCCGCGTAGGCTCGCAGCTCGCCGTTGATCACCGTGCCCGGTTGCGGGTCAAAGCCCTCTGCCTGCGCCAGTGCCTGCAAACGGCCCAGCACCGTCTCAAACATAGCAGGTCACCTCCACCGCCGTCACCTCCAGGTACGCGCCGGTGCTGCAAGGGATCACGCCGCCTTTTTCGCCTGCCGCGTGCACCTCCGGGGTGCCGCACAGGCCGTCTGTTTGCAGCGCTGCCGCCAAGGCGGCGGGATGCAAGCTGCCGCCGATCACCCGAGCGGAACACAGTTCTTTCAGCTGATTTTCCAGTGCAGAGCGCACCGTTGCCGGGTCCGCTCCTGCTAAAATTTGCGCCGAGCACACCAAATGTACCGGTTGCTTTTTTGCCTCCTGCACATCAATAAAGCACCCGGCCAGCGTGAGAATATCCAACTTTTCCGTCACCGCCAGGCGCAGTTCGTCGTCCACCTGACCCTGACGGCTGCGCACATATACCGTGACGATATAGTCAGAACCGCCGGGGCACACTTTGCACGACAGCACCTGATCCAGCTGCTCCACCGCTGCGGCCAAGCAGGCGGTGTTCACCCCATTGGGCGGCACCTGCTGCACCTGACAAATTCTTTGGCGCAGGGCGGTATCCGTTTCTACCGCCGCGCCGCCCGAAAACCGATTGGCGTTGGTCACCCCGCGGATGCCCGCCGGGGGATTGACCATCACGGTAATGCACCCCGGCTCCACGTTATGGGCAGTGGTCTTGCCCAGAGAAACGGCCGGCACATCCACCGTCCATTCTCCGGCAGGAATGGTAGCTGCCTTGGTGGTGGCAAACTGCAAATAGGGCTGCCCGGCCACAGAACACACCGTGTCTGCCGGTACGGTCACCGCCGCCTCTGCTGCTTGCGCCAACGAAAATGTCAGCACCCCGGCGGCGGCAGAAGCACCCTTGCGCTGCAAGCCCACGTCCGCCGCGTGCCGATCCAGGTCCGCACCCCGTGCCGTATCGGCAAACACCTGGCTTTGCACATGGTCGCCAAACACCGACAGGGCATACAGCTCCGTTGCCACACTGCGAAAGCGGGCGTCCAACTCCGGCAGATTCTCCGGCTTTTCGCCGCAAGCGTCGAAAAATGCCGCCCGCATTTTGTCCGTTATTTCTTGATAGGTCGCTCTCATAGGGCAACCGTCACCTCCCGTTCTTCCTCACGCACCCACAGACGAAAGACTGCGCTGCCGTCTGCGGTGCGCACCCCCAGCACCAGCACGCCGGGCACATCACAGACAGCCCGGCGACCCAGCGCCAGCAGTTCGTCCGGCAACAGATCCGCCCCACAGCCGCCCACCCCGCCTACCGGCCGAGGATAATAGCCCTGCCGGGGCAGCGTCAGCAGCAGGCGCAAAGACTGCACCAGATTCTCCGGTGCGTCCAGGCGCCGAGGGGCATGATCCGTAACCGCATAATCGCCGTTTTCCACTGCATAGATCAAGGTTCGATCTCTCCTTTTTCATTGATGACCAGACCGTTTATCCGCACCGTACCGTCCCGGCACAGGCGCACCACCGCGCCGCCGGGACCGCGCAGCTCCACCTCGCCGGGCGCCAGATCGGTGCTGCCCATACGAGCGCCGGCAACCACTGCGCCGTCCTCTCCGCCGGAGAGCAGCAGCACCTGGGCACCGGCAGGCACATTGGCCGCATAGCCGTAAGGGGCATACACCGGGGTCTCCCGCAAATGGGCAGAGGCCACCGTCTCCACCTGACTGCCGCCCAGGGTCACCCCGGCGCACTCATATCCGGCGCCGCCGGTTTGGCGGGCACGCTCATTCAGCCACATAGTACATCGCCTCCAATTTCGGTTGGCAGCACAGCACCAGCCGGGTCTGTACCTGCCGAGCGGTGCCGGTGATCTCCCGCTGAAAAATGCGGAACCCGGCGCTGTCCGGCACACCGTCCTTTGGCACCACCGGGGCATACAGCGGCAGCCGATGGGCACCGGTGAGCACCACCTCCAGCCGCCGATACCGGGCAGCCGCCTGCTCCAGTTTGCGCAGCAGCACCTGCTGGCGCTGCTCCGGCGGATAGGCCGCCACATTGACATAGCGGCGACGACTGATCTTTTTGTCCGCAAAATACCCGGCCTCCAATCGGCGGCAGTACGGTTCCGCGCTGGCAATTTTATAGGCATAAACCCCCGGCGCTTCTCCCCGCTCGGTCACCGCTGTAATCGAGGTGATTTGATCCCCGGGCAAAGTCACCGGTACCTCACTGCCGTAAACACACAGCCGATTCTCCGGATCGACAAAAACGCCCTTGGCGCCCAGCACCTGCATAAAGCCCTGCAAGGCGCCAAAGCAGCTGGTGCCCTTCTCCACCGTATATTGCCCCGGGGCGGTGCCGGCAGGCAAAGCCGCCGTAAAGCCAAAGGGTGCCGCGTAATGGTGAACCATTTGGTCCACATTGGGTGCGTTTAGGCTAATGGGCAGCGCCTCATTGTCCAGCAGCAGACAGGCTGAGGAGCGGGCATACACAAAGCCCCGCCGTTGCCCGGGGGTTACCGTCAGCTTTTGCTGGTCCGCATAGCCAAAGAAGCAGCACGCACCGTCCGGCGCAAAGCCCCGCACCCGGTACACCTCCGGCAGATCGCCGTCCCACAAAAAGTGCAGTCGCAGTCCGTCGCAGCCGGCAGTCACATCACCGCTCCAGCGGTAAGACAGCAGCTGCCGGGGCACCGCCCGCTTGCCATCCAAAAATTCCAGTTCAAAGGTCACGCCAACACCACCTTTTCCCCGGGGGGCAGATCAAAGGGCGAGGCCAAGCGGTTTAGTGCCACAATGGTGTCTACCGACACACCGGTGCGTGCCGCAATGTCAAAGGCGTTTTCCCCCTGCCGCACCCGGGTGCTGCCGTAAGGAGCATACCGGGGCGCTGGGTCACAGTCCTCCGTAAAAGTAAAGCTGTACTGCACCCCGTCCCGGGCGGTGGTGCAGGTGTAATCAAACCGGGTCAAATACGCCCGCATAGGCTCCGCCCCGGGGGCGAACAGCCAGTGGGCCTGTCCGGGCAAAAGCAGCCGCCGCAGCACCTGAGCCATCTCCAGTGCACGGCCGCCGTACCACCAGCCCTTGCCGGTGATCACCGTGGCCCGGCGCCCGGCCGGGGTCACGCAGACCCCGCCGGACAGCAGCCGTTCCTCCTGTTGCAGCGCCCGATTCTCCACTTGAAGCTGAGCGGGATTTTGCAAAAAGGTGTACGGCCCAAAGCGCATACGCATCAGTGCCTGCATATCTACACCTCCCCGCCGTCATACCGGCGGGCATCCAGGCGCAGATACTCGCTAAGCGCCTCAATATAGGCATTATCCTGTTCGTTCATACTCTCCGTCTCCATCTTCTAAATCCTCCCGATAGGTCAAGGTGGCTCGCAGGTGCAGGCAGCCGGTGTACGTGTCCGCCTGGGGCGCGCCGGCCGACACCGCACACACCCGCCGATCCAGCAAAGTGCGGCAAATGCCGGAGAGCACCTGTTGCAGTGCCCCAGTACCGGCAGCCGGGGGCGCATACAGATCAAAGCACAGAGCGATCTGACCGGCCCGGCTCTCCTCACCCACTGCGTCGCTGGTGCCATCCATCTCCGCCAGGCGCACCGCCACCACCGGGCGCAACAGGCGGCTGGGCTTCATTTGATCCGGATACGCCCGGCAAAAGTCCACCCCTTGCAGGGTAGCGCTATCCCGCAGCTTCGCCAGTACCTGCGTCACCGGATCCGTTGTCCACTTCATAACTCCCCTCCTGCAAGCGCTTCATCACGCCGGTATAATACAGCAGCTGGCCGCCCATACAGACCGCCTCCCGCTTGATAAAATAATAAGATCGGTCACCGGTCTCCAGCACCGCGTCCTCCGGCAGTTCCAGGATATTCCGATCAAAGGGGCCGATGTACAGGTAAAAATCCTTGTCCACCCGCCCGATGGGCGTTTGCCGATCCGTAAAATTGGACTTGTTCTTCCGCCAGGTCTGTTGCAGAGTACAGAAAAACGGAAGGGATCGACCCGCCCCGGTGACCAGGCAGGCGCTGTTGCCTGCCCGGGTCAACTGATTTTTAATGATATGTGCAGCCGGTGTCATACGCTGAGAAAGGCAAAGGCGTCGTCCCGCAGCAGGCCTCTGCACGCCTGCTCCGCGTCCTCCAGCATCAGGGCAGATGCCTTGTGCTGGCCGCTTTGCTGCACCGTTACATCGCCGGCGGTAAAGGCGGTCACATCGTCGCCGCTTTGAAACCACCGGGACTGCTCCAGCATACGCAGCGCTTTCACCGCTGCCAGGTGGATCAGTCGCTCGTCCGCCGGATCCGTCGCGTCAAACATACGCAGCTCCACCATGCGCACCGCCGAGGCGATCACCGGCGCCCACTGAGCCAGCTGCTCCGCCGTCTCTCCGGAGAGCAGCTGCAACCGCTCTGTGACCGCCTGTATATCCATACAGTTTGGCTTAGGCATGGGTCAGCACCTGAACGGCGCCGGAGAAGATGGGCGAGAACCCGGCAATGGCGGTGATGGACGCCCGCTCCAGCTGGCGATCGATCAGCTTGTCAAAGTCGGTGACCACATCACCGGCCTGCACCTTTTCCAGTGCGCAGGTACGATCCAGTGCCAAAATGGTATTGTCGGAGAACATCTTGTGCTTGATCAGCTCCGCGCCCAGCGGAGTCACCACTCGACCGGTGGCGTGAAAGTCGTTGCCGGCGATTGCATCCTGCATTTCGGTCATTTTCAAAATGGAGGCGGTATCCCGGGCACTCACCAGCAAAGTGGTCATATTGAAGCCCTCAAAAGCGTTCCACAGATCCACCAGCCCGGCATAAGTCAGACCGCCCTCCAAAGTAATGCCGCTCTCATGCACGCCGGCCAGCGCCGCATAAGCGTCCAGCAGCTGCCCTTCTGCAATGCAGTTGCCGATTTGGCGCAGGGTCACGGTAAACAGATCCAGCTTTTGGAACTTCACCGCCTCATAAGAGGCCACCAGCATACGACCCCGCTTGTGCATCTCCGTGAGCGTATCCTTCACCTGCACCGTGGTGGTAGGCAGGGACGCGCCCTCCGCCACCTCGGCGGCAGTCAACCGCTCGCCGTTCTCCACGCTCTCAATGGCACGGTAGTCCATACCGTCAATCACCGTGGTGGTGGCCACGATCTTTTGCAGCACATCCGCCTGCTCCATACCCTGGCGCACCGCTCGGCTCACATACTCCGGGAACAGCGCCGCAGAGTCCGAGGTCTGGAAGAATTTGGACACCGTGTCGGAGCCGATGCCACTGACTTTAATGTCAAAGCGCTTAAGCTGGCGCTGATAGGCGTCCAGCCCCTCCAGCGGGGTGCCTGCGTAATTTTCCGAAGGGTCGATCTGTTCCAGCGCCTGGGTAAAGCTTTTGCCGGTGGTGTACAGTCCCTTTTCCAGTTTCAGATTATCATAAGCCATCTTACATTACCTCCTGTATTAAAGAATAAAACCGACCATGCCGGTGGTGGCGTCTGCCCAAAGGACCAGGCGCTTGATTGCCGCCTGTTCCTCGTCCACTTTTACGCCGCCGAAGCCGTCGGCAATCAGGCCGCAGTAGCCGGGCGTGGGCGCGATGCCGGTAAACTTGCACTCCACATAGCCGCCCAGCTGCACGCCCACCAGGTTGCCCTGTACATTGCGTACAAAGCCCATAAAGTTGGGGTTTTTGCTGTTGCACTCTTTTACATGTTTATCGGCCACCGGGTATGCCAGCATACCCACCCGGCCGGACTCGCTGTAAAAGCTAAGCATCTTGTCGTCAAATCCGTCAAAATAAATTGCCATGGTTTCTTCCTCCTTAAATTACAAAAGCCTGGTTGTTGCTCTTTTTTTCGCCGCCGGACGCCAGCTGGGGCGACGGCATATTGGCACGGCGATCGGCAGCCTCAAAGGCGGCCTTAAAGGCCTGCAACTCCTTGGCAGTCATCACCCGGGCCACGCCCTCAAACACGCCCAGCTCCATCTGAGGCAGCACCCCGGCGCACAGACGTACCACCTGGGAAGCCAGCTCCTGCTTGTAGCTTTTGCCCAACTGGGCCTCCTGCTCCAGGGTGTCCAGCTGTCGCGCCAACGCTCGCGCTTGATCGCAGGTGAGGGTTACAGCGCCTTTGCTGTTTTGCAGGGTCTTGCGTACATCGTTCTCTGTCACAGTCTTGTCTCCTTTGCTGCTGTCATAGTGCTTGACCACACCGGCCTCTCGCTGGGCAGGCACGGCCACAAAACTCCATTCGTAAGCGTCCGTGGCGTCGGACAGCACGGTAAAGGCCACCTTGCCGTCGTAGCTTCTGCCGGGCACATGGCTGCACCCGCCGCTGCGCCGATCCGCACCGCACAGAGAGCACACAGCGCTGCCCATGGCACAGGACACGCTCACTTCCTTTTTGATTCCGCCGTCAATCTGGGTGATCAACTCCGCATTGCCGGGGGTGCGCACCATATAGGCCTTAGCCTGTAAGGTCACCAAATCCTCGCCGTCCGCAGTCTTGCGCCCGGGCACCGGCACCACCGCCGTGGCATAAATGCGCGCCGCCTGGTCGCCGCTTTTCATAGAGTGGTCAAAGATCCCGGTCTTGCCCACAAACAGGGCGCCCAATTCCTCCAGCGCCCGACGGGTAAACTTTTCATGATCCCGATCCACATCGTTGTTGCATAGCACCACGGAGAACACATACAGCTCCTCCGGCGCAAACGCGCGGCGGGTAAAGGCGCCGATGGCCTCTAAATCCGCCGGCGCCGGTGCAAAGCTCTTTTCTACATAACCGCCGGTCATAATTTCTCCGTCTCCTTTTTGATTTTCTCCGCCTGGGCCTCATACAAATGGGCCTGGGCCGTATCCGTCTGGTCTTGCAGGGTAATATCCTGCCACACCACCTGGAAGGGGGCACCGCTGCCGCAGCACTGCAAATAGGTGCGCCCAATCTTCTCGATCACCGGGGTTAAAATACGCCGATAATTCTTCAGCTCCGTGGTGAGCAGGTCCGCCTGTTGGCGGCTCATCCGCTCGGTGGTAGACCAGGACAGACCGAACATAAAGGGCGGCAGCCCGGTTTTGGCCACGATCTGCTCCAGCATTTGGCGCACGGGAATCTCGCTCTCCAGCACCTGATTGTCGGCGCCGATCACCTTTACATCCACATCGCCCACCGCCACAAAGTCCTTCACGGACGAAGCGTCCATAGCCTCCTGCCAGGAGCGGGCCATGGTCTGTGCCCGCTGCCCTGCATAGGCACGGTCCGCCGCGTCGTTGCCCGGTCGGTACACCACCGCATAGCGCAGATTACCGGCATGACTCCAGTTTTGGCCAATGGTGTTGTAAATTTGCAACAAGATCCGGCTCACAAAGGGCAGTCCCCGCAGCAGACTGGTGCCTGCCACCGCCCCCGGCTCCGGGTTCAGCACGGAGTAGAGCAGCAGCTCCGGCCGGAGCAGCGGCTCTCCGCCGCTGAAAAAGCACAGATCCAGCCCGTTTTTGGCGCGGCGCACTTCCAAATTGCGGGTGTCGCCGTTATACAGAGCATACAGTTCCCGCCCGTCGGTGATCATCTCGCCCACGGCGCTGCCGTAGGTGAGCAGCTGATCCAGATAGGTGGCGATAAAAGCCTCAATCCCCTGCTGGTTGCCGCCCACATTGATCCCGGACAGATCCCGGTTTAACTGCGCATTAAGCCCATCACTGCCGGTGTCCAGGCTGAACCCGCCGGTCAGGCGCACCAGCTTGCCGATCGCCGCGTCCAAAATGGGAATGTTCTCTCGCAGATTGCGATAGAGCGCAGCGTCCGCCGTCACCGCTCCGTAGGACTGCCAGCTGCAAAAGGGCTGACCCGCCGGGTGCCCGGTCTGCACCGCACAGCAGTCCCCTGCTCCTTTTTTGGCGCCCGCTTTGGAACGAAAGCGTCCCAAAACATCACTTCCTTTCTACCGCAAGGGCGCATACGCCGCCGGGCTCCTCACCGTTCAATACGGTAGAAACAAAGTAGCGAATGTCGTCCATTGCATGGTCGTTTTCTTTTTTCGGTGCGTCCCGGCGCAGACTGTTGTCCCACTGGTACAGGGAGAATTCCCGCAATGCATCCTTGCACCCGGGGGCAATCTTGATCTGCGCTTGTTGCAGTGCCCGGCTCACCCGATGAATGCCCGCCACCACATCGTTATCCGCCTTCAGTACCGGATAGCGGCCGTGGCGCAGCACCGTCTCTGCAAAGCTGGCGGCGGAGGGGTCAATGATCAGTGCCGCAATGGGCCGATCTCCCGCCAATTCGCACAAGTGGGCATAGTATTCCTCATCAGTAAGCTGCACCCCGGTGGCTCGACCGGAGTGGTAATACTCCGCCACCCGGCACCAGGCATCTCCGTCTCGGCACCACAGCCCCAGGGAAAAGGGATTGACCGTGCCGTAGTCGCAAGAGAGATACCAAGGCCCGGCAGGCGATGCCGGCGCCCCCACATGCCGCTTGGGGTCAAACATGGGGTACACCAGTCCGTCTGCCGCCACCCAGCGCCCCTCTACGAACCGGCGGTAAAAGGTGCCGCTGTACAGTCGCTTGTACCGCCGCAGCACCCCCGGGGACAGAGAGGGATTGTCCGTCATCTGAAAGTGTAGGTACAGCACCTGCTTTTCCGCCGCTTTTTGGATCCACTCTTTATAGAACCAATGATAGGGGTGCTCCGGATTGCAGTTAAACCAATAGGTGGCCCCCTCCAGAGAGCACCTGGCCAGCGCCTGCTCCACAAAGGAGCGGGGCATTAAGGCCACCTCGTCCAGCAGCACGCCGCCCAGGGTCATACCCTGGATCAAAGCGGCAGAGCTTTCGTCTCGCCCGCCAAACAAATAAAAGCGGTTCTCCCGTCCGTCCCGGCACACCGTCAGCTCGCTGCGGCTGATCTTAAAAGTGCAGGTAAAGCCCAGCGCCGTCAGCTGCTCCGTCAGCGGGGTGAGCACATTCCGTCTTAGAGAAGCGACCGTCTTGCCGCACAGGGCAAAGGCTGTGTCGCGGAAGCGATAGAACGCCCAGCTGACAAAGGAAAGGCTCATGCACAGGGTCTTGCCGCTGCGCACGGCGCCGTCGCAGATAATGCCGCTTTTGCCGCTGTGAGGCGACCCCGGGCACCACCAGGTCAGTGCCTGCATCTGCTTGGGCGAAAAGGGCTTAAACGCTGTCACGATCCCCGGCGCCCCCTTCCTGCCAAACGCACTTGGCACCGGCCTCCAGTGCCTGGTAAAAGGCAGCCGCCGTGTTGCCCTCTGCTGCCTCCAGGGCTTGCAGCTTCTCCAGCGCCTTGAGCCGATCAAAGAATTTGATCTCCATACCGCCGCCCTTAGGGCGCTTGATCTCGCTGATGTTAAAAAGATCCATCTCCCCCAGCGCCGGCAAGATCTGCTCCTCCGGGGCATACAGCAGCCGTACCGCATCCTGTATTTCGCCAAAGGCAAGGTGCCTTAAACCCTCGGTGTATTCCTGCCGTATGCTCTTTTTCTTTCGTCTGCCCATCGGCTCACCTCCTGCAAAAGGGCGCCGCACCGAAAAAGCGCCCTTCACCTATACCCATGAAAACCGCCGGGTTATAGACGAAAGGCTCTATAAAAAGAAAAAAGCCGGTAAAAAATACCGACTTTTTCTGCTTCCTTATTCCGTTTTATCAGTCCTTGGTCTTGCTCATCACCTTCAGCGGATCCACCGTCTCCTTGTTCATGGTGGTAATCAAGTGCAGGTGGGGCGCCTCTTCCGCCTCAAAAGGTACGGTGCCCAGGGTGCCCAAATCCTGACCCAGAGTCACATAATTTCCGGCAGACACATGCACCACATCCATACCACAGTATTGGGCCACCAGGTTGCCTCCGTGGTCAATGGTGATGACCTTGCCCAGCAGGGCGTCCGTCTTAACGGACAGCACCAGGCCGTCGTTGATGGCGGTCACCTTGGCACCCTTGTTGGCCTTAAAGTCCACTGCCGCATGGGCACGGTAGTCCCCCATGGTGCGGTTAAAAGTCAGCTCCTCATTGTAGCTTTGCTGCACGCTCTCGGACACCGGATATTTGTAAAAACTCTTGTAAGGCATATTGGTGTCCGACTGCTGCATGGACGCCGGCTCCGTCGTGGTGGTGCCCCGGGTGGTAGCCGCCGTGGTGCCTGCCGTAGTGGCGGGGGCGGTCTCCGTTACACCCTCTACCCGGTGCTGCACCGCAGCCGCCGAAGTGGTCTCCGTCACGGAAGTAGGCTCGCCCACCGGGGTCTTGCCGCTGCCTTGGGAGGAGAAATACACAATCAGCCCCAGAGCGATGATGGACAGGCAGATCACCGAGAACAGGGTCCGCAGATTTTTGCTTTCATTTTTATCTTTTTTTGATGTAGCCATAAAAATAACACCTCGGCAGTAGTATGCGCCAAGGTGTTTTGTTTTATACAAAGGGGTTATTCTGTTTTTGCCGCTTTGGCCCCCCGGCTCTCCGCCTCCATGATTTCCATGGCGGTGCGTAGGGTGTCTACCACCGATTCCTGGGGCAGCGGTTTTAAGGCGATATAGGGCTTTTTGCCCGCAGACAGCAGCACCCGGCCGTACATACCCTTGTTCAGCGCCGGGATCCATGCCGGTTCCAGATTACTGAAATACAACAGCACCGCGCCGTTTTTTTGGCTGATTTCCGTTAAGCCTAACGCCAGAGCCCGATTGCGCAGCAGGGCAATTTCCACCAACCCGTACACACTTTGGGGCGGCTTGCCGTAACGGTCGGTCAACTCGTCGTACACATCGTTGGCGTCTGCGTCGCCGGCAATGTCCGCAATGCGCTTATACATGGCGATCCGCTGATTGGTGGCAGGGATATACGTCTCGGGAATATTGGCATCCACCGGCAAGTCGATCAGGCACTCCTGCTCCTCGTTTTGGGCAGGCGCCTCGCCTTTCTCCAGCGCCACGGCCTCCTCCAACAGCTTTAAGTACATATCGTACCCGACCGCCTCCATGTGGCCGTGCTGGCGGTTGCCCAAAAGAGAACCGGCACCGCGAATTTCCAAGTCCCGCATGGCGATCTTAAACCCGGAGCCGAACTCCGTGTATTCCCGGATGGCCTCCAGCCGCTTGGTAGCAATATCCGTCAGCTCCCGCCCACGGGTGTAAGTAAAGTAGGCAAACGCCCGGCGAGAAGAACGCCCTACCCGGCCGCGAATTTGGTGCAGCTGGGCCAGTCCCATGCGGTCTGCGTGCTCAATAATCAGGGTGTTTACATTGGGAATATCCACCCCGGTCTCTATAATGGTGGTGCACACCAAAACATCCAACTGGGCGTCTAAAAGCTGCTGCCAAACGGAACTGAGCTGCTCTTCGGTCATACGACCGTGGGCAATGCCCACCCGCGCGCCGGGCAGTGCCTTTTGGATTTGCACTGCCGTGTGCTCAATGGTATCAATATTATTATGCAAGTAGTAGCACTGACCGCCCCGGGCCAGTTCCTTTTCCATAGCCTCCGTCAGCACCCCAAAGTCGTACTCCATCACATAGGTCTGCACCGGGTGCCGGTCGCCGGGAGCCTCCTCCAGCACACTCATATCCCGTATGCCGCTCATGGCCATATTCAGAGTGCGGGGAATGGGGGTGGCAGACAGGGTCAGTACATCTACCGCCGGGAATTTCTCTTTGATCTTCTCTTTTTGTGCCACGCCGAAGCGCTGCTCCTCATCCACAATCAGCAGCCCCAAATTCTTAAAGCGAATGTCCTTGCTGATAATCCGGTGCGTACCTACCAGCAGATCCACCCCGCCGTGCGCCAAATCCTCCAAGATCTGCTTTTGCTTGGTGGGGGACACAAAGCGGGAGAGCATCTCCACCCGCACCGGGAACGGCTCCATCCGGCGCATAGCCGTTTGGTAATGCTGCATAGCCAACACCGTGGTGGGCACCAAAATGGCGCACTGCTTACCGTCTGCAATGCACTTAAAGGCGCTGCGCAGAGCCACCTCCGTTTTGCCAAAGCCCACATCGCCGCACAGCAGCCGGTCCATAGGCGACGGCCGCTCCATATCCGCCTTGATCTCCGCCGCGCTTTGCAGCTGATCGTCGGTCTCATCATAGGCAAAGCGCAACTCAAAGTCCCGCTGCATATCCCCGTCCGGGCTAAAGGCATAGCCGGGGGTACTCATCCGCTTGGCGTAAAGGGCAATTAACTCCTTGGCCATATCCCGCACAGAGGCGCGCACCTTGGCCTTGGTCTTTTGCCAGTCGCCGGAGCCAAGGCGGTTGATCTTCACCTTCGTATCTTCCTTAGGCCCAATGTACTTGGACACCAAATCCAACTGGGTCACCGGCACATACAGGGTGTCGCCCTTGGCGTAGCTGATTTTAATATAATCCTTTTTCACCCCGCTGAGCTCCAGGGAGTGAATGCCCTCAAACACGCCGATGCCATGCACATTGTGCACAATATAGTCGCCTTTTTGCAGTTCGTCCAGGGAGTGAATGGCGTTTTTGCCCCGAGCACGCTTGTGCTTCTTTTTACTTTGCCCGGTGCGGGCGTGGGTAAACAGGGCAAAGCGAATATCCGAAATTTGCACCCCGCCGCTGAGGCTGCCCGGGCATACATGCACCGTGCCGGTCTGGAACTGCTCCGGCAAGCGCGGGTAGAATTCTGCGGAAAAACCCTCACTTTGCAGGTCCGTGGCCAAGGCGCGCCCGGCCCGCTCCGTACCTGCCAGCAGGCAGACGGTGTACTTTTTCTCCGCCAAGGGGCGCAGCTCCTCCGTCAGCTGGGCCATGGTGCCGCTCCATACCCCCAGGGTTTGCAGCCGGAAGTCGGACAAATGCCCCACCGGGGTGTCAAAGCTGCCCCGAGGCATGGAGTCCAGATACAGCGCTTTCTTTTCTGTATAAATTTCCGTCAGCGTGTCAAAATCAACCGTATACCGGTCCAGCCCCTTGCACAGGCTGCCCTGCTCCACCAGCCACTTCATATCCTCTTGCAGCAGCCGATTGGCGTTATTGCACTTCTCTTTCACTTTTGCCGAGTCGCACACCGCCAGCAGACCGTTGCAATAATCAAACAATCCGTTGGACTGATACACGAGGGGTAAATATTTATCTTTACAAGGCAGGGTGCCGGTTTTGCGTAGGGTGTCTGCGTCTGTAAGCAGCTTTTCCCGGGCTTTGGTAGCCTTGCCCCGCAGCCCGGCAGCCAGCGCTTCTATTGCCTTGGCGGTCTTTTCCGCATCGGCAAAGAGCACCTCTGCCGATGGGGTGATCCGCAGGCTGTTCAGTGCCTCCGTCCGCCGTTGGGTAGCCAGGTCAAAGGCGGTCATACTCTCAATGGTATCGCCCCAGAATTCCAGCCGCACCGGTTCTGTGCGCCCAGGTGGAAAAATATCTAAAATCCCGCCACGCAGGGCAAACTGGCTGGTGCCGTCCACCTGGTCGTACCGGACATAACCCGCTGCCACCAACGCCTGTACCAGCTGGCCGGGGGGCACATCATCCCCCACCTTTACCGTGCGGGTGCGCCCCAGCAGCTCCGCCGGGGGCATGGTCAGCTGGCAGGCAGCTGCCACCGGCGCCACCACGGCAGTGTACGCCCCCGCAGCCATGCGGGACAGCACATCCAGCCGCAGCAGCTCGTACTCATGGCTGGCACCCGCCACCTGCACAAAGTTCATCTCCCGCGCCGGGTACAACAACACATCCCCTTGCAGGGTGCGCAGATCCTCCGTCAGTTTAACGGCAGAGGCCTCGTCCGGCGTGAGCACCAGTAGGGGCTTTTTTTGTTGTTCATACAGTGCGTGGAGCACCAGCGCTTTACCGGTCTCCGAAAGACCAACGGCCCCAACTGGTCGGGACCCGGTGGTCCACGCCCGATTGAGGCTGGCAAACGCATCACTTTGATTCAGTACACCTGAAAAGCAAGACATTCTTTCATTCCTATTCTGCCCCGCAGGGCTTTTGCTATCAGCGGTTATACAAGTTCATGGCCTCATCCGTTTTGCCCTCCACCAGCAGCCGCACCGCCGCCGTGGCGTGCTCCAGCGCCATCTTCAGCGCCGGCTCCTGCTCTTTGGGAAAACGGCCCAGCACCCAGTCCGCCAGGTCATACGCCGGGGTGGGTTTTTGCCCCACGCCGATCTTCACCCGGGGGAAGTCCTGGCTGCCCAACCGGGCAATAATACTCTTTATGCCGTTGTGTCCCCCGGCGCTGCCCTTACGGCGCACCCGGGTACGACCCACATCCAGACTGATGTCGTCAAACAGCACCAGCACTCGCTCCGGCGGGATTTTATAAAAATTCGCCGCCTCGGCCACTGCATCACCGCTAAGGTTCATCATGGTTTGTGGCTTCATCAGCAAGCACCGCTCTCCGCCCAGGCGCACATCGCCCACCAGGGCGTGGAACTTTAATTTCTTAATATCCACATGCTCCTGGAGCGCCAGCAGATCCACCGCCAAAAAGCCCGCGTTGTGGCGGGTCATCTCGTACTTAGGTCCGGGATTGCCCAGCCCTACAATCAAATACGAATAGGTGCCGCCAAACTCTTTTTTTCTTGAAAAAAGCATACTCTTCCTATCTTCTTATGGCAAAAATCGGGCACGCCGCCACCGTACCTCTACAGTACAGCGTGCGTCGCGCCCGTTCTGATTATGCCTCGGTTTTTTCAAACTCCTGGAATTCCCGCTCGTCGTCGGATTTTTCGAAGTTGTACATATTCTCGTCCTTCACATGCTTGGCAATGAACTTGTCACGGTCAAACAGCTCGTCTGCCTTCACCTTCCAGGCCTTGGCAGCGCCGATGGTCTTGTCGTACAGCTCGTTGGCCGACTCCGGGTGCTGCATCTCGGTGGAATAAGCACCGGTCTCTGCCACCATTTTGCTGATGGCGCCGGGGTTATCCAGCACCGGGCAGGGGCGCAGCATATTGTTGGAGAAAGGCTGGTTGCGCTTGTACGCCATAAACAGCGGACTTTGCAGCGCGTCCAACACGGAGCATTCTTTAATATTCACATTGGAGTAATGCACAAAGGCGCAAGGCTCGCAGTCACCGTTGGAGTTAATGTGGAAATAGTGGCGGCCGCCGGCAATACAGCCCTGCACATACTCACCGTCGTTCCAGAAGTCCAGCGCAAAAATGGGCTTGGTGTGGCGCCACTCGTGCATCTTCTTATACATCAGCGCACGCTGCTCCGGGCTAACCATCAGATCGGTTACCGCACCGTTGCCGGTGGGCATATAGGTAAAGAACCAGGCAAACTTAACGCCCTGGTCGATGAGCCAGTCCATATACTCGTCAGAGGCCAGCACATCGGTGTTTTTGCTGGTGTAGCACAGGGAGGCGCCAAAGGGCACGCCCCGATCCTTCAGCCGCTTCATGGCAGCCGTGCACTTTTGGAAAGTGCCGGCGCCGCGACGGAAGTCGTTCTCCTCCTCGTAGCCCTCAATAGAGAAGGCCGGGTAGAAGTTGCCTACTTCGCGGATCTCATCAGCAAAGCTGTCGTCGATCAGCGTACCGTTGGTAAAGCTCAGGAATGCGCAGTCCGGGTTCTCTCTGCAAATACGCATCAGATCCTTGCGGCGCATGGTCGGCTCACCGCCGGTGTACAGATACATATATGTACCCAGCTCCTTGCCCTGGGTGATAATACGGGTCAGGTCGTCGTAAGACAGCGAGCTGGTATGGCCGTACTCGGCAGCCCAGCAGCCGGTGCACTTCAGGTTGCAGGCAGCGGTGGGATCCATCAGGATCGCCCACGGCACATTGCAGCCGTACTTCTCAATGGCAGCCATACGCTTGGTGTAGCTGTTAATGGCTACATTCATCAGCGGCTGAACCAACTGATTGAGCACATGCTCATCTGTATTGCAAACCAAATCTCTGGCAAAGCGCATCCAGTTGTTATCCGGGTCATCCAGCACCTTGTGCAGACCGGCATAGGTGGAACGATTAACCTTCTTTACATCCGCCATCTCCATCAGGCTGAGAATGCGGGGTGCGTTCTTATCAAAATCCTTACGCGCATACTTGATCGCGTTTTTTACGACAACAGCCGTCACTGTTTCTTTGAAAGCCATAATACTTAACCTCTCTATACGCAGTATGCCGCCGAAAGGCAGCAGTTCCTGCAATTTCAGTCAAATTCTGTGTATCAAATATAATACTAAGGAATCAAAAAGTCAAGCCTAAGTTAAATAAAGGGCGTAATGTCCTGTAAAACTTTATCTTTTCTTAAGAATCGGCCGATTACTGGTGATTAAAACCGGATCTGGAACTTTAAGCGATAGGTCTTATCCGTCTTGTTCTTGTATTTCTCATTGCAGTGGGCGCCCCAGCTGTCATAACCGCCTACGCCCTGCTGCCGGGCAATGCAGCGCACCACGGTCTTGGTCACCGGGGGCAGATCCTTGCCGTGCCAGGTATTCTCAATCTCCTTGGGCAGCCAGTGGCTTACATTCAGCTCCATCACCGGCTCCGCCACCAGGCTAAACACCTTCTTCTGCCCCACCAGGGTGGCGTAGCGCACACCGGTGCGATTGCCGCACTCCTGGGGTTTCAAATAATCGGTATAAAGGTCGGTAACCGTGGTGTTGTACAGCCCGATCTGCGTCGCGTTGCACCGATCAATATAGTTCTCCTCCGGCCCGGCACCCAGGTAAGTCAGATTTTCGAAATCCGGCGGCAGCTCAAACAGCAGCCCCACCTCCGGGATCTCCGGCAAAGCGTCGTTGGGGAAGAATTGCATATCCACTTCCATACCCTTGGAGGTAATGGTGTAGACCACCTGGCCCTTGCACTCCGGCTGGGTGCACACAGTAGCGCCGCTGACCACAACCACCTTTTTGCCGCCGTCCAAAATTTTGTAATTCTCAATAGACCACTTGGTGTTGTTGTAAATCCCGGGGGTGTCGCCGGCGTCTCGCCAGCAGCCCAGCCGAGAACCGGCCCGGGTGCCTCGGTCATTATCCGTCAGCGCCCGCCAGAAGTTAAAGCGCATAGGTCCTTGCAGCAGCTCCTCGCCGCCCACCTTAATACTCACCAGCTGGTTGCGCTCCCGGCGCTCAAAGCGAATGTTTACATCATCGCTCATCACCCGCAGAGAGCCGTAGGTATCGTCCACCAGCAGCGGTGCGTCTGCCACCAATTCATCGTATGTGTTGGCAAAGGCGTCAATGACAAACTGCTCTTTGGCCACCGCAAAGCCCGCCGGGCACCACAGGGTCTTTTCCTTGGTGCGCAACTCCAAATTCAAATAGAATTCCGTGTTGCAGGGGCGACCCAGTTCCAGGTCCAGCACCTTCTTCTCACCGGGCGCAAGCTGCACTTCCACAACCCCGTCCCGGAACACGCCTTTATCACTGCACTGACACCAGTACAGTTCAAAATCAGCCAAATCCGTAAACAGGTATTTATTTTTGATCTCCACTTGGCCCCGCACCGGGTCCACGGCACAGAAGTCCACATATTGATACAGCTTTTGAATTTCATAATACTTGGGGGTGATCCGCCGATCACCAAACAGCAGCCCGTTGCCGCAGAAATGGCCGTCGTTGGGCTCGTCCCCAAAATCGCCGCCGTAGGCCAGGTATTCCCGTCCCTGGTCGTCCTTGGTGAGAATGCTCTGATCCACCCAGTCCCACACAAAGCCGCCTTGCAGGCAGGGATATTTATCCCACAGGGTGGTATATTCGTCCGTAGAACCACAAGAATTGCCCATGGCGTGGGTGTACTCGCAAAGCAGGTACGGCCGACCGTCCCGCCGGGTCAAAGCATATTCTTCACATTCCTGGGGTTTGGCATACATTTTGCTCTGCACATCGGACAGGCTCTGCTCCTCCGGGTCGCCGTGGCACTCAAAGTGCACAAAGCGGGTGTCATCCACATTTTTCAAATAGCGGTACATTTTTTTAGGTGTCTCGCCGCCCAGGCTCTCATTGCCCATGGACCAGCACACCACGCAGGTGCAGTTCTTGTCCCGCTCATACAGCGCCTGAATCCGATCCATACACGCCTTTTCCCACTCCGGTCGGGAGTCCGGAATCTGGGGGCAGCCAATGATGGTGGAGCGGTTGGTGCCGTGGCTTTCCATATTGTTCTCATCGATCACATAAATACCGTACTCGTCGCACAGCTCCATCCACCGGGGACAGTTGGGATAATGAGAAGTGCGCACCGCGTTCATATTGGCCCGCTTCATCTTCTCCAGATCGTCCCGCATCACTTCCTCGGTGATATACCGACCGGTGCGGCAGTCAAACTCATGGCGGTTGGTGCCCTTAAACACCACCCGCCGGTCGTTAATACGGATCACGCCGTCCAGGATCTCCACCTTGCGAAAGCCGAATTTGGTAGAAATATATTCAATAGGCGCGCCGTTGTTCTTTAAGGTCAGCACCAGGGTGTAAAGCGCCGGGTGCTCGCTGCTCCACAAGTCTGCCCCGGCCACAATGGCCCGCAGCATCGTGCGGTGATCCTCATTGGCGTACTGGCAATCCAGCGCCACGGTGTTGCCCGCTGCGTCCAGCACGCTCATATCCAGCGACAGCCCCTCGTAGGCGCCGTTGGTCTTCACCAGCACCTCCACAAAGCCGTCTTTCATCTCGCCGTCCGGCTGGGCTTTCAGCACAAAGTCCCGAATGTACTCCCGCTCGGTGGTATAAAGGTACACATCCCGAAAGATACCGCCCAGGCGCCACATATCCTGGCACTCCAGCCAGGAGCCGGTGCACCAACGGTACACCTCCACGCCGATCACATTGGATCCCTCTTGCAGATAGCGGGTCACATCAAACTCAGCCCGATTAAAACTGGACTCACTGTAGCCCACCCGCTGGCCGTTAACATAGAGATAAAAAGCGCTCTCCACACCCTCAAAGCACAGCACTACCCGCTTTTGCAGCAGATCGGCGCCTACATGGATACGCTTAACATAGCAGCCCACCGGGTTGTGCTTGGTGGGGGCTGCCGGAGGGCAAATATCCTCGTGCCCCTCCCAGGGATAACGCACATTGCAATACTGGCTTTGGTCGTAGCCCTGCATTTGCCAAGAGCCGGGCACCTGCACTGTGTCCCAGTTGTGGGTGTCGTAATGCACCTGGGCAAAATCCGACGGCCGGTACGCATAGTTTTTATAGAGCTTAAACTTCCACTTGCCGTTTAGCACCTTGCACCGAGAGGAGGCATAGCGTTCTGCCTTTTGTGCCTCCTCAAAGCTGGCGTAGGGCATAAAGGTAGCGTGCTGGGGCAGCCGGTTCACCCCGGTGATCTCCGGGTTGGCCTGCCATTCTACATAACCGTCAACAAAATTTCTTTCCATATCCGTATCTCCGCTCCTGGAATGTTAATACTTTCTTTGCCTTATCGGCGATGATAGGTGCCCTCGTGGAACCCCTCTTGCTTAACCACTGCGCCCACGGAGCGAAGCAAAATGATCAGGTCCAGTTTCAGACTCCAGTTGTCGCAGTATTCCTTGTCCAGTTTCATCTTGCGCAACAGGGAAATGCTGTCACGCCCGTTGATCTGGGCCCAACCGGTGAGCCCGGGCCGAAAACGATACACCCCGTATTCCAACCGCAGCCGGTGGGCGCGCATTTCGCTGGAGATCAGCGGCCGCGGCCCCACAAAACTCATATCCCCTTTGAGGATATTCCACAACTGGGGCAGCTCGTCCAAGCTGGTCTTGCGCAGGAATTTGCCGAATTTTGTAATGTACTGTTCCGGGTTCTCCAACTCGCCGGTGGCGCAGTTGGGGGTGTTGTTCTTCATGGTCTGGAACTTGTAAATGGTAAAGGGCTTGCCCCGCCGTCCCCGCCGCTCATGACTAAAGAACACAGAGCACTCCGGGGTAAACAGGTTTACAATACAGATCACCAAAAACAGCGGCGACAGCACCACCAGCGCCAAAAAAGAGGCGCAAATATCAAACAGCCGCTTGATCTTGGTGGGACCAAACCACTTTTTTTTGCTTTTTCTATCCATCAGATCGCTCTCACTTTGATTATCAAAATCCGCGCTGCCACCGGAGAAAAGACGCCCCGGTGCGCAACATGGAGTATATTTATTTGTAGATTATACCATATATGCTTTCAATATGCAATATTTGCGTTAAAGTTCCCATTCTCGACTTTCGCCGGTGTTTGAACGGGGTGTAAACACTGCGCTCCGGCTCTTGCAAAAGGCGGCGGTATTCTGTATAATATTATAAGCAATTTGAAAGGAACATCGCCATGAAAAAATTACTTTCCCTGGTGCTGGCGCTGCTGCTGGCCCTCTCCTTTGCCGGTTGCTCCGGCTCCACCGCCATGACGGAAAAGAATGTAACCGCCACCGTAGACCAAGCGTTTTCAGCGTTAAAAGATTTTAATACCAAAAAGCTGAGAAAATATGTAAAATCCCGCACTTTGTCGATTATCTGCAATTATGCCGACAGTCACGACCAGTTTGCAGATTTAGGCAAGGCAATGTTCCAAAATCTGGAATACTCCATTGAACAAATCGATTTAGAGGCAAAGACGGTCACCGTCAGCGTGCGCAACAAGGACTTGACCGACACGGCTGCCTCCTTTGCAAAAACACTGGCAGGCAAATACTCCGCCCTGCAAATGCTCAGTCTGTTAAGCAACGAGGAATGGCTCAACACCTCGCTGAACAGCCTGACCGGCGGCATTGCCCAAGCCAAAATGCAATCCACGCCCGTCACCGTGACCCTATCTATCAACGTGGGCAAAAAGAACTTGGTCATCGGCTTTGACAACACGGCGGAAAACGCTGTTTCCGGCGGCGCTTTGCTAGCGGTTCAGTCCTTATTCTCCAATACATCCGCAAATAAAAGCAGCACGGAATCCACAAGCAACTAAGGCACCTGCGGCTATTTAATATAAAAATAATATTTTTAGTGACAATCTTGCCAAATTGTGGTACAATGATTGTTAACGCCTGCAAAAATCAGGCACCGTTTCAAAATCATTTTTGGAAAATACACAATAAGGTGGAAAAATAAATGGCAAACAAATTCATTACTGCCCTGTTTGGCGATTACTCCAAAAAGGAAGTCAAGCGCCTGGGCAAAACCAAGCAGAAAGTGCTGGACCTGGAGGAGAAGTACCAGGCCATGGACGACAAAGAGCTGACCGCACAGACCGCCGTCTTAAAAACCCGGTTGGCGGACGGCGAGACTTTGGACGACATTTTGCCGGACGCATTTGCCGTCTGCCGTGAGGCTGCCTGGCGTGTGCTGGGTATGAAGCACTTCCCCGTCCAGATCGTCGGCGGCATTGTACTGCATCAGGGCCGTATTGCGGAAATGAAAACCGGTGAAGGTAAAACCCTTGTGGCGACCCTGCCCGCTTATCTGAACGCGTTGACCGGCCGCGGCGTACACATTGTCACCGTCAACGACTACCTGGCCAAGCGTGACTCCGAGTGGATGGGCAAGCTGTACCGGTTCTTGGGGCTGAGCGTAGGTCTGATTATTCACGAAAAGACCAATGAGGAGCGCCAGGAGGCCTACAACTGCGACATCACCTACGGCACCAACAACGAGATGGGCTTTGACTACCTGCGAGACAATATGGTCCAGTACAAGGAGCAAAAAGTGCAGCGCGGCCATGTGTTTGCCATCGTAGATGAGGTAGACTCCATCTTGATCGATGAGGCCCGTACCCCCCTGATCATCAGCGGTAAGGGCGAGCAATCCACCGATCTGTATCGCCAGGCCAACGCCTTTGCCCGCACCTTGAAGATGGTAAAGGTTGCTAAAATGGACGAGAAGCAGGACACGGAGGCCACCTATGACGGCGACTTTATCGTAGACGAGAAGGCCCGTACCGCCACCCTGACCCAGGACGGCGTGAAGAAAGCAGAGGCCTACTTCCATGTAGACAACCTGATGGATATTGAGAACACCACCCTGCTGCACCATATTGACCAGGCCATCAAGGCCATCGGCGTCATGCGCCGGGATATTGACTATGTGGTCAAAGACGGTCAGGTGCTGATCGTAGACGAATTCACCGGCCGTATTATGCTGGGCCGTCGCTATAACGAGGGTCTGCACCAGGCGATTGAGGCCAAAGAGGGTGTTAAGGTGGAGCACGAGAGCAAGACTCTTGCCACCATTACCTTCCAAAATTACTTCCGTCTGTATGAGAAGCTGTCCGGTATGACCGGTACGGCCTCCACCGAGTCTGCCGAGTTCAGCGAGATCTACAAGCTGGATGTGGTGGAGATCCCCACCAACAAGCCGCTGATCCGTGTGGACCATCCGGATGTGATCTTCCAGACCGAGGCGGGCAAGTTCCGTGCCGTGATCAAGCAGATCAAGGCCTGCCACGAAAAGGGCCAGCCGGTGCTGGTGGGTACCATCAGCATTGAGAAGAGTGAGCAGCTGTCCAAGCTGCTGAAGAAAGAGCATATCCAGCACAATGTGCTTAACGCCAAGAACCACGAGCGTGAGGCAGAGATCATTGCCCAGGCCGGTAAATTCGGCGCAGTGACCATCTCCACCAATATGGCCGGTCGTGGTACGGATATTATGCTGGGCGGTAACGCCGAGTTCCTGGCCAAGGCAGAGATGAAGCGGATGCAGTTCAGCGATGAGCTGATTGCAGAGGCTACCGGCTTTGCCGAGACGGACAATCAGGAGATCCTGAACGCCCGCCAGACTTTCCAGGATCTGGAAAAGAAGTATAAAGAAGAAATTCAGGAAGAAGCGGACAAAGTGCGCCAGGCCGGCGGCCTGTACATTCTGGGCACCGAGCGCCACGACTCCCGCCGTATCGACAACCAGCTGCGCGGCCGTTCCGGTCGTCAGGGCGATCCCGGTGAGAGCCAGTTCTACCTGTCCTTGGAGGACGATTTGATGCGTCTCTTTGGCGGCGAGCGTATGCAGGCCATGATGAGCCGGCTCACCGACGATGAGGATATGCCCATTGAGTCCAAGATGATCTCCCGCACCGTAGAGTCTTCCCAGAAGAAGGTAGAGGGCCGCAACTTCGGTATTCGTAAGAACACCTTGCAGTACGACGATGTAATGAACCGCCAGCGTGAGCTGATCTACAAGCAGCGTGATCAGGTGCTGGATGGCATTGACCTGACGGAGAAGATCCGCGGTATGCTGGAAACCAACATTGCCGAGAATGTGGGCAACTACTGCTCCGGCGAGACCCAGGCAGACTGGAATATCGCCGGACTGAAAGAGAAGTACAAGGGCTGGCTCACCACCGACGAGGATTTCCAGAATGTGGATGAGCTGACCGTAGACGATGTGGTGAATACCTTGACCCAGCGGGGTCTGAAGCGACTGGAAGAAAAGCGGGAGCTGATCGGCGACGAGATGTTCACCGAGTTCCAGCGCATGGTGCTGCTGCGCAATGTAGATGTGCTGTGGATGGACCACATTGACGCCATGGACGACCTGAAGCAGGGCATTCACCTGCGGGCTTACGCTCAGCGTGACCCGGTGGTGGAATTCCGTATGCAGAGCTATGATATGTTCGACGAAATGACCGCTGCCATTCGGGAGAACACCGTGCGCATGCTGCTGACCCTGGTGCCCCGTCGCCGGGAAGATGTAGAGCGCAAGGCCGTGGCTAAGGTCACTGCCACCTCTGCCGGTGGGGACGATACCGCCACCCACACCACCGTGCGTAAGGGCAAGAAGGTAGGCCCCAACGATCCCTGCCCCTGCGGCAGCGGCAAAAAGTACAAAAAGTGCTGCGGCGCCCCGGGTAAAGAAAAGCCCACCCAGGAATAATACCTAAATCACAAACCGGCCGAGACCATCAGGTCCCGACCGGTTTTTTGTTTGTATTCGCTTACTTTTTTTCACCGGCACAGATGGCACGGGTCATAGAGGACGCATGCCGCCGCCCCCACAGTACATATACCGCCACAGACAGCACATTGGCCACGGCGATTAAGCCAAACATAGAGCCATAGCCCACCCGGTCAATCAGCAAGCCGGCCAAACCGCCGCCGAGGCCGATTCCGATATCATAGGCACACAAAAAGGTAGAATTGGCAGCGCCTCGCCGTTGCGGCGGTGCCGTATGTACCGCCATAGATTGAAGCGCCGGTTCAATGCCGCCAAAGGCAAAGCCGGACAGCGCCGCCGCTATTAAAAAGGTAGCATTCCCCGGCACCAGTGCCAACAGCAGCAACGCCGCCAGCATCAGCCCGTTGCAGCTATACACAAACAGCGCCTCGCCCCGTTTGTCCGCCAATTTGCCGATTGTCACACGAGAGAGAAACAGCAGTACCGCCATAACTGTAAAGAACAGTCCGCCGGACACGGTAATTCCAGGCTGTGCGGCAGCAAACTTCAAAATATAATTTTCCAGCGCACCATAAGTCAACAAAAAAATCAACACAACCACAGACGCCGGCAAAGCCGACGGTTCTACTAAATCGCCCGGGCGCAGCGGTTTTTTTACCCGCGGCAGCGGCTTGGTACGCAAACAGAACAGCAACACCAAAGACAGCACCATACAGCCAGCAGCCACGCCGAACAGCGCGCCAAATTCCCGCTTCATCAGCGCTTCACCGATAGCCGGTGCGCAGGCAGTGGCCAACGCCGTAGCCATGCCAAACATGCCCATACCCTCCGAAAAGCGGGAGCGAGGCAAAATATCCGTGGCCATCGTAGAGGTAGAGGTATTCGCACACGCCAGCGACAGCCCATGTACCATACGCAGCAGAATTGCCAAAGCAAGGGAAGCCAATGCCGTATAAATCACCAGATACCCCATAGGCATCAGTGCCATACCAATCAGCCCCACACCCAGCAGCACCCGGCGGCGGCCAGTGTCCAGCAGCCACCCCACAAACGGCCGTGCCAACACGGCAACCAGCGAAAATGCCGTAGCGCAGGCGCCGGATACCGTGTCCGAATATCCCAAACGCTCAATAAAAAACGGAAAGGTTGACAGGATCATCAAATGATTCAAAAACACCAAAAAATTGATAATAATAACCAAAACAAAATTTTTGGTCCACAGCTTCTCTTTATCTTCCATTACTCTGCCTCCCCATGCTTATGAAAAATTTGCCGCAACAGCGCACGGCTCACCGGTCCGGCTGCAAACAGATTCCAGAGCAGCGCCATGGGAAAGTTTTTCAGCACGGTACCTACCCACATAGCAGGCAACTGCAACACCGGTTGATGGCCCAAAATGACTTGAAATAACACAGCCGCCACAAGGCTCATTGTAGGGCACATAACCAGTACCGTACAGCAAGAACGCGCCAGTATTTGCAAAAACGGGCTGTCTTGGGGGCTGACCAGTTTGTCAGCCAGCTTGGCACCCAGCCGATTCCCCCACAGGTTAGAAAATAAAAACACAAAGAGCCACATAAAGGCCGCTTCCTTCAGCGCACCTAAAAACACGGTATTGCGCATATCGCTGAAGCCGCCCACATGCTGCAAAACGCCGCTTTTCAGCGCTACATTGTACACTTCCATTCCGTAGGCCATGGTTACGGACATCAAAATTCCAAACACCAAACCCTGTCCCTTTGTTTTTGGCATAAATCATTACCTCCTTTGCCAAAATCGGCAAACAAAAAAAGCGCAAGTCCGATCCGGACTTACGCTTTTTTGCTACTCGATGGTGCTTATTTTAGCAAATTCAATTGCCCTTGTCAAGAATGAACTTTGGCAAAGAAAAAAGGAAACGCCTGCACCAAACGGAACAGGCGTTCTCTCTTATATGATATGTATAGACTTACTGCTTGGCACCGTTATCAAACATCTCCAGCGCCTTTACGCTGACGGCAAAGCAGCCGGCCAGACCCTCTTTGTTCATATTGTCGTAGGTGTCCCGGCGGGTGTGGTAATAGTCCTCCAGCTTGTGGTTCAAACCGGTAACGCCGGTGGCACGGAACCCGGCCTGGGCAAAGGCCGCAGAGTCGGTAGCGCCGCCCAGCGGGGGCACCCAGCCCTTCTTACAGGGCACATGAATGGCGGCGGCCGCCTCCATAAACAGGTCGGACACATCTTTATCTGCCTTCACGGTGCCGTTCAGATCCCGATAATTGGTCATCAGGAACTTGGGATCGTGAATGGTGTCGTAAGAGAAAATGAATGTGGGCACATCGTCAAACTCGCCCTTGTGCTGCTCGCACCATGCCTTAGCGCCCCGCAGACCGGCCTCCTCGGAGCCGGACAGGATCACGCCCACTTCCGTGTTCTCCAGGGTAATGCCGGCGTCCTGCAACGCCTTCATCACAGCAATGCCCATATAGCAGCCGGACAGGTTATCGTTGGCGCCGTCTACAATGCGGTTCTTGTTCCACATCCAGTACAGTCCCACTAAGAACGGCACAAACAGCAACCCCCACATGGCCGCCTTAAACAGGCTGGAATGGGGATCAATGGCGGAGAAGGTCAGGCCGTTCTGTGCCATATACATAATGGACAGCACCAAATAGTACACAGCACCTACGCCGCAGATGATGGCGTGACCCTCAAAGCCAACGCCGCCCAGCTTGTAGTTCACCGGCCACTCCCAGGCCGCGTCCGGGTGACCGTTAAAGAAAATGCGGCGCTTCACTTCGCCGGTGCACTGCTTCACAGCCGTTACATTATGGCCGGTCTTTTCCGGGAAGCAGCGGTCAACCAGCTTTTTGTACAGACCAAACTGCATAAATACAATGAACAGACCCACAACAATCAGCACCGCAGACAACAGTGGGCAGAAGAAAAAGCAAACAATGGCCGCCAACACAAAGGTGATGGTAAAGTAAATCCAACCAAAGAACGAGCCGGGGTTCTCCTTAAAGGACTCCACATCTGCCCGCTGGCAGCCGCAGTCTTTCTTCAGCACCTGGGCCATGTATTCACAGGCCTGCTGCTCACCCTTAGAGCCAGGCTCGCGCTTTTCAAAATCCCGGCAAATGTGGGTGATCTCATCCACCATGTAGTCCGCATAGTGGTCTTTTTGATCAATAATGTGTTTCAGATCCATAAAAATACCCCTTTCCTATAGCGCATCGGTCCACAGCGGCACGCCGCTACCCTCTCCCAAAGGCAGCCTATCCTGCACAGCAAAATTTATGCAGCAACAGGCATGCAAAGACCAATTTGCCCTCGCATAATACGATACTTTAACTTTACCATAGGAACGATGTCTATTTTTGTCTAATTCGTTAACAATCTATGAATAAAATGTAAACACGCGATTCAAGGTTCCCTTTGTTCCGCCACGCCCTTGCGAATGGCCCGATGAAGGGAGGTGAAATACAGCACCACCGCCAGCAGACAGGTGAGCACGTCTGCCACCGGCTGGGTAACAATCACTCCATCATAGCCCCAAATGCTGCTCAGTGCCCAAATGACAAGACCGTAGATCACGCCCTGACCGCTGATGGACAGCACGAAGGCGCCCACCGCCTTGCCGGTGGCCTGGAAAACACAGGTGGTCACCAGGGTAAAGGCATAAAATGCGGTGCCCAGCAACAACCGCCGCAGCATGGCAACCCCCAGTTCGTACACGCTGCCGTCCTGCATAAACAGGCGGATCAGCAGCGGCGCGGCAGCAAAGACAATCACAGTGAGCACCAAACCCAGCCCAATCGTAAACTGGTAAGAAAAGCGCAGCACCTGGCGCAGCCGCCGGTAATTCTGGGCGCCGTAATTGTAGCCGACCAGCGGCTGCACCCCAAAAGCAAAGCCGATGAGCACCAGCACGGCGATCATACTCACCTTCAGCGCAATGCCCATGGCCGCCACCTTATCCGTACCGTAAGGCACCAAAAACCGGTTGGTGATCAGCACACAAAAGCTCTGGGCAATATTGGTAATGGAAGCCGGAATACCGATGGCAAACACCTGACCCACCTCCTGGCGGCTCACTCGCAGCAGCCGAATATTCACAGACAAATGGCGGCTGCGCCGTATCAGGAACCACACATAGTACAGATCCGTAAACACATAGCCGATCACCGTGGCAATGGCCGCGCCGGCGGCCCCCAGTTTGCAGCCAAAGATCAACACCGGATCCAGCACAATATTCACCACAGCGCCCAAAACAGAGCCGATCATGGACGCGTTGGCAAATCCCTCGGTACGCAGCTGGTTACACGGGGTGAAGGACAAAATGATAAACGGCGCGCCGACGGCAATCCAGGTATAATAATCCCGGGCGTACTGCACCGTGTCTGCCTGGGCGCCCAGCGCCGTCAGCAGCGGCGTGCGCAAAAGCAACAGTAGCGCCGTAATGCCCACGCCGGTAAACAACGCACCGTAAAAGCAAAACACGCTTAGTCGCTTGCCGTCCTGGTCCCGCTTTTGGCCAAACAAGCGGGAGATAAACGAACTGCCACCCAGGCCGAAAATATCGCCCACGGCGATCATCAGGGTAAACACCGGCGAACCCAGCGCCACACCGGCCACCAGGTGGGCATTGCCGGTTTTGGCGATAAAATAGGTGTCCACCATATTGTACACCAGCGACACCACCATACTCAGCACCACCGGCAGCGCCAGCTTAAAGAAAGCCTTACGCACCGGCATTTGCTCAAACAGGGCGTTCTTTTGCTCCATATCCGCGTCTCCTTTATTTATTACTATATTATACACAACATCCCTTTGTCCGGGTATGGTAGCACACCGGGCGGCCAATGTCAACCCTGCGCCAACTGTACACGGAATTTTTCTGTAATTTGTATATTGAAAAGAGGACACCTCGGTCGTAAAATAGACACATCTTAAAAGAAAAGGAGACTTTGTATGCAACAGTCTAAAAAAGTCAATGTCCGTTACATCACCTTTACCGCCGTGATGGCCGCACTGGTGTTTGTATTCACATTCACTTTCAAGATCCCCCTGGGCACCGGCTACACCCACCTGGGCGATATGATGATCTTCCTGGCCGCCTGGCTGCTGGGCGGCAAAAAGGCAGCCCCAGCTGCCGGACTGGGCGCCTGCCTGGCTGATCTGGCCCTGGGCTATGCCGCCTGGATGGCTCCCACCTTTATCATCAAGTTCCTGGCCGTAGCCATCTGCTGCCTGATCGCAGAAAAAGCCATGCACCGCAGCCTGCTGGGCTACGGCGTAGGTGCCGTTGCGGGCGGTGCGTTCCAGATCGGCGCATACACCCTGGCAAAGGTGCTGATGTATGACAAAACCTACGCACTGACCACCCTGCCGGAACTGGCGATCCAGACCGCCGTAGGCATTGCGGTTGCCGGTGTACTGGTCGTGATTTTAACCAAGAGCGGCGCAGGTGCCAAATTGCAGCGTATGGCCGGCGGCGCAGGTAAGGAGGCCAAAGCGGCATGAAGAAGATAGACGCACATTCTCATATCGGTTCCTTTGGCGGCTGGGCCGGCGTGGCCTTTACCGCAGAGAAGCTGCTGGAACAAATGGACGAGTACGAAATTGAAAAAACCTTTCTCACCGGCGCGTCCTTCCGGGACAACGACACGGTGGCCAAGGCGTTCCACAAATACCCGGACAAGATCGTGCCCTTTGTATGGGTCAATCCCCTGCTGGACAATGTACCGGAAAAGCTGCACCACTATGTGTGCGACGAGGGCTTTATGGGCATTAAAATGCAGCCCCTGTTTGACAGCTTTGTGGCTGACGACCCGGTGGTGTACCCGGTAATGGACTTTGCCCGGGAGCACAAGATCCCGGTGTTTATCCACTGCGGCCACCCGCCTTATTCCCTGCCTTGGAGCATTGCCCTGCTGGCCGAGCAATACCCGGATGTGCCGGTAACCATGATCCACATGGGCCACGGACACGGGGTGTATATCGACGCCTCCATTAAGATGGCCAAACGCTATCCCAACCTGTATCTGGAAATGAGCGGTATGCCCATGGGCTGCAAGATTGCCGAGGCCTACAAAACCGTAGGCACCGATCGCATTATGTTCGGCATTGACTCCCCCTTCCACCACCCCTCGGTGGAGATCCAAAAGGTGCTGACCAGCGGCCTGACGGAGAAGGAGCAGGAGGATGTATTTTACAACAACGCCAAAAAACTGCTGAAGCTGTAAAATCATAGAAAACGGCGGTGCTCATGGGAGCGCCGCTTTTCTTTTTCACCGCCTTTCCCTTGCATAAAACGGACTTTATGCTATAATATAAATGAGGTGTAATTTTATGGCAATGAAAGAAATTGATATTCGCGAAGTAAAAGAGAATCTGGTTCATCTGCTGGCTGACGAATGGGCGCTGGTCACCGCCGGGCGCGGCGATGCGCTGGGCACCATGACCGTCAGCTGGGGCGGTATCGGCGAGCTGTGGGGCAAGGATATGGCCACCATTTATATTCGACCCCAGCGCTATACAAAGAAGTTTTTGGACGAGAACAACTACTTTACCCTGAGCTTTTACCCGGAGCAGTACAAGGACGCCCTGCGCCTGTGCGGCAGCAAAAGCGGGCGGGAGATCAACAAGGTAGAGGCCACCGGCCTGACCCCCTGCTACTACGAAAAAGCCCCTTACTTTGAGGAGGCCAAGCTGGTGTTGGTGTGCCGCAAGGTGGCTGTCAGTGCGTTTGAGCCGTCCCAGTTTCTGGACTCCGGCATTATGCAGAACTATGCGCAAAACGATTTTCACGCCATTTATTACGGCGCGATCGAAAAGGTATTGATTTCAGAGTAGATCTGTGCTATACTGTAATGCACAAAAGGCAGAGCACTGCCCATAGTTTATAATGTAGCGTATGGGCCCTGTGCGACGGGATGCTACGAACCTTGTCAGGCGGGGAACCGAGCAGCAATAAGTGGATGTTTCTGTGCGCCGCAGACCAGTCTGTACGTTACATTATACCCTATGGCGGCTCTGCCTTTTTCATTATTCAGGAGGTCCCTATGTACCAGGTTTTATATCGTAAATACCGCCCGCGGGTCTTTGCCGATGTGTACGGCCAGGACCATGTGACCTCCACGCTGAAAAACGAGATCAAAGAGGGTCGCATTTCCCACGCCTATCTGTTTACCGGCTCCCGCGGCACCGGCAAAACCACCTGCGCCAAAATCTTGGCCAAGGCGGTGAACTGCCCCAACGCTGTGGACGGCGAGCCTTGCAACGCATGCGAGATCTGTAAAGGGCTGGACAGCGGCACCATCTACGATGTGGTAGAGATCGACGCCGCCTCCAACAACGGCGTAGACAATATCCGCGACCTGCGGGAGGAAGTCAACTACACCCCCACCCGCGGCAAGTACCGGGTCTACATTATCGACGAGGTGCACATGCTCTCCACCGGGGCATTCAACGCCCTGCTCAAGACGCTGGAGGAGCCGCCTGCTCATGTGATCTTTATCTTAGCCACCACAGAGGTGCACAAGCTGCCTGCCACCATTCTTAGCCGGTGCCAGCGCTTTGACTTTAAGCGTATTCAACCGGAGACTATGGCGGTGCGCTTGCAGCAGGTGGCCGGACTGGAGGGCATGGAACTGGCGCCGGATGCTGCCACCCTGATCGCCCGCATTGCAGACGGTGCCCTGCGAGACGGCCTGTCCATTTTGGATCAATGCGCCGGGCGCAGCAAGCAGATCACTGCCCAGCTGGTCAGCGAAGTGGCCGGTTTGGCCGGGCGCGAGGCGCTCTATCGCCTGTCTGACGCCGTACTGGCCCGGGACAGCAGCGCCGCTGTGGAAGAACTGGCGCAGCTGCATGAGAACAGCTATGATATGGAACGGCTGTGCGTGGAGATGATCAATCACTTCCGCAACTTTATGATGGTCAAAACGGTGAAGAAAAGCCGCGAGCTGATCATCTGTACCGATGACGAATACAAGCATATTGAGGCGAGCGCCGGGCAGTTTACCCTGGCCCAAATTCTCCGTGGGCTGGACCTGTTCCAGTCTACTTTGGTAAAGATCAAGGGCGGCGCCACCCCGCGGATTGAGATGGAAATGGCCTTTATTCGCCTGTGCGAGCCCAAGTTGGAGACAGACCCGGACGCTATCAACCAGCGCCTGTCCGCTCTGGAGCGAGCGGTGCAAAACGGCGTGCCTGCCGCACCGGTCAAGACCGTGCAGTCCCCCGCTTCGGCGGCGCGCCCTGCACCGACACAACCGACTGTGCCACCCACCCCGCAGCCCACGCCCGCAGCGGCAGCACCCGCGCCGGAGCCGGAGCCTGTGGCACCTGCCGAGCCTACACCGACACCGATGGCAGAGCCTGCGCCTGTACAGCCTGAACCGCCTGTTTCTCCGGAACCGGCAGCCGCGGCACCTTCCCCCGCCCCCGCAGCGGACAGCGAGCAGAAACTGTTTATGCAGTGGGCGGATTTGATGGAAATTCTACACCGCACAGACATTGCCCTTTTTGGCGTGCTCAGTGGCTCCCAGGGTTACACCCGAGGCGAGTTTTTCCTGATTGACAGTCCCAATCCCACCATCAAGGAGTTCATCAAGATCTCTACCCACGCCAAGGCCATTCGCGCGGCTCTCCACGAGCTCACCGGCCACAACTACAAGCTGGGCTTGTTTAAGAAAAAATCCACCGAGCAAGCGCCCCGGCGGGACCCGTTAGAGGACCTGCTGAGCAAAGCACGGGAAAATCATATTCAAATCGAAGAACATTAAAGGAGCATACTATGAAAGCAAGACTTCCCCAGGGTATGGGCGGCGGACCGCAAAACATGCAGTCCATGCTGCGCCAGGCCCAGAAGATGCAAGAGAACATTGAGGCCAAAAAAGCCGAACTGGAGGAGAAAGAATATGTGGTCTCTTCCGGCGGCGGCATGGTAGAAGTAACCGCCAACGGCAAGCACGAGATCAAAGCCATCGGCATCAACCCGGAAGTGGTAGACCCGGAGGATGTGGAAATGCTGGAGGATATGCTGCTGGCAGCCATTAACGAGGCCATGCGCAAGATCGACGAGGACTCGGAAAAAGAGCTGTCTGCCGTTACCGGCGGGCTGAACATTCCCGGTCTTTAATCGGTAAGCGGTATGCGATATAATTTAGCCGCACTGCAAAATCTGGTAGACCAGTTTGAGCGTATGCAGGGCATTGGTCACAAGACTGCCCAACGCATGGCGTTCTATGTGCTGGGTTTGTCAGACGAAGAAACCCGGGCTTTTACCGACGCCATTACCGAAGCCCATACCAAGATCCACCAGTGCAAGATCTGCTGCAATCTGGCGGAGGAGGAGCTTTGCCCCATCTGCAAAAACCCGGCCCGGGACAAAAGCGTGGTCTGCGTGGTGGAGGATCCGCGGGATGTGGCCGCCATTGAGCGCACCCACGAGTATAACGGCACCTACCATGTACTCCACGGCGCTATCTCGCCTATGGACAATATCGGTCCGGACCAGATCCGCATTAAGGAGCTGCTGGCACGACTGAACGACGGCACGGTGGAGGAGGTCATTATGGCCACCAATCCTACCGTAGAGGGCGAGGCCACCGCCATGTATATCAGCCGGCTGCTGAAGCCCATGGGCATTACTGTCAGCCGCCTGGCCTACGGCGTTCCGGTGGGCGCAGATTTGGAGTATGCCGACGAGGTTACCCTGTCCAGAGCCCTGGAGGGGCGCAGCCTGATTTAACAAAAACAGAAAGGAGTGGGCGCTTTGGGAGAAGCAAAACAAGTGATTGCCCGCAACAAAAAAGCGTTCCACGACTATTTTGTGCTGGACACTTACGAGGCGGGACTGGAACTTTTCGGCACGGAGATTAAGTCCATTCGCCAGGGCAAAGTGAATTTGAAAGACAGCTGGTGCAGCATTGACGAGGGCCAAATGTACGCCGTAGGGGTGCATATTTCCCCTTACGACCACGGCAATATTTTCAACCGGGACCCTATGCGCCGTAAGCGGCTGCTGCTGCATAAGAAAGAGATCCTCCGCCTGGCTGCAGACAGCCAGCAGCAGGGGCTGTCTGTCATTCCCTTGCAGCTGTATATTATCAAGGGCCGCGCCAAATTGGAGATCGGCCTGTGCAAGGGTAAAAAGCTCTATGATAAGCGGGCAGTGGCTGCCAAAAAGGCCTCTCAACGAGACATTGACCGTGCACTGAAGGATCGGCAGCGGGACTAACCGCACCAAAATATAGATAAAAATGGGGATGAAAGGATTTCGACGGGTATAAAGAAGCACCGTAAGCGCATAGCGGAGTTGCACCGCTTAAAAAGTAACACCTTAAATTGAACTGACAATCATAAAACAGTAGCTCTGGCTGCTTAATTGCAGCCAGCGTTCTCGCTCTGAGGGCCACGGCAGGGATGAAAGCGTCGTTTAGTGGCGAACTTGCACGGAGGAGCGTTCCGGCCCCCGTCAGGAATTAGGAACTACCGTAGCGCCCAGTCTGTTTGCCGGCGAAGCGTGAGGGGAACCCCCAGCGACAAACTATATGCGTAGAAAGCGTTGCAGGCGTATATTCGGACGCGGTTTCGATTACCGCCATCTCCACCACCAAAGAATAATCCGAAACTTGTTATTATAGGTAACAGTTTCGGATTTTCTGTTTATATAGACACAAGGCAGGGCTAAATTTCCTGCCTTGTGTCTATACAATATATTTGTTTTTTATATATTCAGATACTGAATTAATCTCCGGAAATAGCGTCGATTTATTAATTGATAACAGATCTAATTCGTTAAGAATTTTTTGTTTATTTTTTATAAGAAATACAACCATTTTGTAATTGCAATTAAGTCTAAGTTCTTCGTTTATCTTTTCTTCTGGATGAGGATTTATGCCACACAAAATAAATGCCCCATCTTGTTTCATAATTCTATTATTATCTTTCTTTGGCAAGACCACAAGACAACTGTCTATATCTTGTTTCTTTATTCTGTTAATAAATCCTGGCTTTTCAGTTTGCAATTCGTGAATAAATCGATTTATTGCGTTTTCGTTGACTTTAATACCATTTAGACAATCCATAATTTCGATGTGATCTTCATATGAAAACAGTGGTAACGAAGAAAGCATTGCCACAGTATCGCTATTTTCATATTTGATTTTTTCTTTTGGGGGAGAAAAAATCAATACTTCACCAATGTTTTTTTGATTACTGCAACAAGAAAAGTACAAAGCTACAAGAGGATTACGAGTTATATCAAGTAAACGTGTTGGAAGCCCATAATGTTGCATTTTTACTAAATAATCAATATGGTGTGTTGCATTTTTAAAATCATTAGGGCAATTAATTAACAATTCTTGATATATGTGGTTTTCGTTTTTGGATAATTTTTCAGACCTTAAAATAGAGGGCTTTAATTTATACGAAACCATAGAATGACCACGATAAAATAATTCCTTTTGCTGTGGTAAAGTATTTAAAACACTTAAAAAATCAGATATGCAAGTAATAATGTTAGTTTCTACTTTATCACTATATATAATTGTGTCTGTTCTCTTATAATTCGATTCAACAAATGAGCTTTTAAGATATGATAGTAAATTATCCATAATCTCATCTGTATGATCTTCAAATTTCATGTTTTTCTTAAAAATCTTGAAAGACCAAAACAATATTGCAAATGCCTCGTTTGGATCAATTATATTTTCCATCTGGTCAATATAAATTTTGCTTAAAATATGTAAATCATCTTTGGATTTGGGATAATTTTTCTTGTATAAATTATGCAATTCTTTATAATTAATACCAAATGACTTTATTAAACTAACTTTATTAATTTTATCGGAAAACAATTCTGAAACATCATAGTATTCATTTGTTTCCATCTTATTATAAAAGTATATATCTAGACATTTTTTTATAATTTGAGATTCATCGTAATTGAAAAAGAAAAAGAACATAATATAATCACTCCGAACGAATTATATCATTTAAATGAATATTATGTCAAATAAGGCAGGGCTAATCCCTGCCTTATTTTTATGCCTTACTATTCGGATTTTTGTCATTACTCTCGTTCTCATTTTGCTCGGTAATTAGTTCGAGAAAATAATGAGCAAGTCTTTCTAATTCATAATTCGGAATGTTCCATTCACCTTTTGCTGCCATAAGGCAACACTCTTATTTATTTTATATCTGCCTCCTTCAATTTATTTTGCCTTTTGTTTTTGTGCTTGTTTTCATATTGTATGCCTCCTTTTCAAGCACACAATACGCTAATGTGTTTCAGAAGTCAAGTACTATATTTTGCACAATTTTTTTCGCTCACAGGCTCGCACAAATTGCCCACAAGCCGTTTTTAGTTTAAGTCCGACGAGTTACTTTATTTTAGATTGAACTCGTCAATTTTTGCTCACAGCGTTGTTAAAATATCTTGATTTTCAATCATCATACCGCAACACTCAAGTGAATACACAAAAGCCTTGATTTTCTGCGAAAAAAGCCCATTACTGCATACGAATTTCATATCATACGCAAAAGTATTACGAATTGAGAAGCCGACAGGCCTTGCCGGACGGCGTTTTTGGGCATTTCAATGCCCGAAAATCATACCCCTTTATCCTGCTTTAAAATCGACGACTTGAGATCCCCTCCAAAACCCACTCAAAATTCATCGATTTTCGTTTAAAAAAATCATTATTTTTTTCATTCCGGACTTTTATATTGTTTATCCATCAAGAATGCAAAGGTAGATATAGAAAATCGTACTTGCAATGTTGCTCTATTGAAGGTAACATAACACGACATTTTAGGGTGACAATTTTGTTTTCATACTTTTCGGGTACAATATGATTAACACTTACCCGGAGGTAATTACAATGGAAGGACGAATTTTAACGGCAGAAATTATTGATGATTTTAGAAAGAATTTAGAGCTGCAAGAGAAAAGTATGGCAACAATTGAAAAATATATTCGTGATGTGGAAGCGTTTTCGATTTATGCAAAGTCCAAAGTAATAACTAAAGAGACCGTAATCGCTTACAAAAATTATTTGCAGGAAAAATATGCTGTGGTTTTTACTATAAATTGTTTTTTGCTTAATTTAGGTTCAAAATAAATTTATTGTAATTATCCATACTATATGATAAAATAAATATGTAAAGGAGTGATACAATGTCCCCGATTGAAACAAAAAGAACGACTGCAATCAAAGTTGCAGATGCGTTGAATAGCATTGAAGGCGTGCCTGTATCAGCCTTTGCAAAGGAGCTTTCTGCAAAATGGGCAAAAGGCGAAATTACAGGTGCAGATATGAAAGCTGCTCTCATAGCAAAACATAAGAAAATATCATAGGTGAGTTTATGAACGATTTGTACTTGATTCCTAACAGTACAGTCCTCAATAACCTACTTGGCATAACAAATGAAAAAGAGCTTGATTTGGCAGAGGCTGAATTATCTCGTGCAAACATGATGCTGCTGTATGAAAATGGCTTTAGCGATTTTTCATCCGGCGGCTTTTGTTTTATTCACAAGTTTTTATTTGGCGATGTTTATGAGTGGGCAGGACAGTATAGAAAAATAAATATACAAAAGCGTGAAGAGTTGCTGGCAGGTCGAAGCATTTGGTATTCGAATGTTACTGAAATAGGTGCTGACCTTGATAAAGTTTTTGCCGAAATCAAAAAGATTGATTGGGCAAGTCTTACACGAGAAGATTTTGCAAAACAAATTGCAAGGCTGTTTCCAAAGCTTTGGCAAGTTCATCCGTTTAGAGAGGGCAACACAAGAACTACTGTAATGATGATGACATTCTTTGTGGAACGCTATGGTTATTATTTTGATCAAAATCTTATGGCTGAAAGTGCCGGCTATGTGCGTGATTCTTTTGTTCTTGCAAGCCTTGGCGAGCATTCGGAATATGAACATTTAGAAAAAATATTGCTTGACGCAATTTGCATTGAGCCGGTTGAATATGGGAATGGCGATATAGAATCCAAAGATAAGACAGATAAGTATGAAAAATACAAGTCAAAAAATTACACTCCGATTAAACATGAGTATATGGAGTGATGATTATATGAACTTTAATGGTGATAAGACAACATTCATTATATAGATTGAATCAGAAGGGCAGGCGATAATATGATCAAGATTGATGCAGGTGATTTTTTCTTGGTTGAGCCTAATGAAGTATACGCAGAACAAATTCGTGAATATCGACAGGATTTTTTGGATACTGACAGCTCAATGGATGGCTGCGGTCCTCTTCGCAGATACGAGGACCCTATTACATACATTTCAGAATGTAAAAAATATTTGAATCCCGAAACTCTTCCTGACGGAACAGTTATAGCAACGCAGTTTTTATATGTGCGCAAGGCTGATATGCGTTTAGTCGGAATGATACAGGTAAGGCATTATTTTAATGACTATCTCTCAAAATATGGCGGACATATTGGATATTCCGTAAAACCAAGCGAACGAAGAAAAGGATATGCCACATCAATGTTGAATGCGGTTTTGCCTTATTGCAAAGAAATCGGTCTTGAAAAAATACTCATATCCTGTATTGATGGTAATATAGGAAGTGAAAAAGCCATTTTGAATAATGGCGGCGTTTACGAATCTACCGTATATGAGCCACGCAGAAAATTCAGAATGAAAAGACACAAACTAAAAAGATTTTGGATTTGTGGAAGGTAAATAAATGGTTAACATTTTACTTGAAGGATATGAAATAAATTTCGATTATCTTTATGATGACTTGAAAAAATACATATTGACCGACTATTCAGTTGCAGTAATTGCTTTTTCATTTCGTGACAGTGAGTGTAAAAATTCAACAGAATGGAATTTACTGTACAGCAAAGAAAACGGTATTTATTATAATGGCATAGTCAACGGTTTTAATGCTTACGGAATATCGGAAAATAATATTACATTTGTAAACTATTTTGAGGATACAAAGGAGTCTGCTAAACAAAAAATAGAAAATGCGGATATTATTTATTTCACCGGCGGTCGACCTGACAGAATGATGGACAGAATCAAAGAGCTTGATTTGGTGAATATGTTAAGAAAGCATAACGGAATTGTTATGGGTTATAGTGCAGGTGCGGTTATTCAGCTTTCTGAATATCATATATCACCTGACAAAGATTATAAAGAATTTCAATACTATGACGGCTTGGAATATTTAGATGATTTCTATTTGGAGGTTCATTACGAAAATACAAAAGTACAAAACGAAGCCATTCGGCGTGTGTTATCCGAAAGAGGTAAAACAGTTTATGCAACTGCTTTTATGTCAGGCGGTATTATCGTAGATAACGGTAATATTAAACTGCTTGGAGATGTAAAGACTTTTAGCAAATAGCGTGGTGTAATTGTGTCAAAGGATAATTGGCATAAAACAGATTATGGCAAACAAAGAGAGTTTGGTGAATTAAAGCGGATCAAAGAACAAGTACCTAATGCTGAAGATATAATTATTGATGACAATGAGTTAGACAAAATAACAATACTGAATACTGTATATTTTGGAAAAGATGCTTATTTGTTAAATATGGAGATTTATTATGAAAAAACATCAAATTATGGTTTTTATAGGGAATGGCTTTGATATTGCAGTATTGAATAAATACGGTAAAGGAATTACAACATCTTATGATTCCTTTTATTCTTTTTTCAAAAGCGAATATCCAAATAGTAATAAAAATTTACTAATCGAACAAATGGAAAAAGCTAAATCTGAAAATAAAGAAAACTGGAGTGATTTTGAAGCAATATTAGATGAAACTTTATATTATATACCTAATAGTGATTCGGAACACACTAGTAAATTAGATAAAGATTTAAGAGAAATTCAACAAGCTTTTTCAAGGTTTTTAAACGAAATCATAGATAATGATATTATTGAGAATATATCGACGGCAAATGATGTTATTATAGATTCTTATAATAATTGCGCAAAATTGACATTTAAAGGCTCATTTTTTAGAGATTTATCAAAGAATCAATATGAATCTATGCATTTCCATAATGAACTAGATAATAATGAAGACTTAAAATATATGTTCATTAACTTTAACTATACTTCATTATTAGACAACTATTTATATCTTAATAAAGAGATGTTTGATCCAGCACCTTATAGTACCTCTAACAATAATATTATATTGGATGTTAATCCTTATAGATATCAACATTCCGGATTCAACGATCCATATATGAAATTGTTGCCAATAGATATTATTCATCCACATGGAGTTCAGGATGTACCGAAATCACTATTGTTTGGAATAGAAAATAAAGATTATTGCAATGTTAGAGATCAAAGAAGGATTTTTGTTAAGTCTTTTTGGGCTCAATGTCAACAAAAGTATAATGACAAGTTTGATTCGACACAGTTGTTTGTTTTATATGGGTGTTCACTTGGTAAAACTGATAGCTGGTGGTGGAGCAGAATATATAAACGTTTAGTTGATGAAAACCCAGCTGAGTTAATTATCTATTATTATGGTAATGAAGATGAAGATGTAATAAAAGAGCGTTTTATTAAAAACTGCAATCTAAAGGACGATGATTTAAAAGATAAAAACAAAGCAAAAGAAAAAATTTATGTTATAAACTTTGGAGCGAATACGGATAAAGATATAGAGTTTATGAAATTACCAAAAATAGAATAAGATGTATATTGCTATTTAAATTTGTTTTAAGGAGATTGAAATGTATATTGCATATTTACCAAAAATTAAAGGTGAAAAGCTCGAAGATAGAAATATAAACAACTTTTTGAAGTTTTACATAGAAAAATCCAACAAAAAATATTCAGTTATTGCTGCACCTGGTTATATGAGTACAAGACCTAAAACCATAGATAAATATTTAACCAATCTAAGCAGAATTTTAAATTATAAGAACAAAACTAAAATCGGAATTTTAAATGGCATGAATGGACACCATGATAATGGTAGTGGCACACCTATTCTTAAAAATCATAATGATTTATTAAGTAAACATGGTTTTGAACAAATAAAGCTTAATGCCAATACAGAATTTGATCATAGAAAAATGATGTGCTTTGTAACTGCAAATAATATTCCTAATGAAATAACCTTAAATAACCTAGAAGATTTTTTGGATGATGCATATGTTGGCGGTATACTAATTGGATCTAGTAACCAAAGCAACACCTCATATTTTAGCCAAAATGCTTCTAAGGGGGAAGCAGATATATTTATGTTTGATGATTCTGAAGATTTAGAAATAAAGAGAATTATTAGAGTTTTAAAATACAATGAGCAAACAGATGATTACCCTAAAGAGCTGACAGATGTTGTTCTTACAGAAAGTTTTTTTGGTAAAGGGCATAATGACACGCAAGGTTTCTTCAAGGAAATTCTAAGAAATGTGTTAGAGAACGGATTAGAAGAGTAAACACAGTAAATTCTATCAGAATAGTAAAAAGAAAAATAGCTATTGACAATATAGGTGATAATATGAATAAGAATTTTAGAGATTTATTAAATGAAAGATTAAAAGATGAAGATTTCAAAAAAGAGTATAATGAATTAACTCCGGAATATGAAGTAGTAAAAGCGTTTTTGAATGCAAGAAAGCAAAGCAATATGACACAAAAGGAATTATCCGAAAAATCAGGTGTCGCTCAATCTGATATAAGCAAATTAGAAAATGGAAATAGTAATCCAAGCATCAAAATGCTTCAAAGATTAGCAAACAGTATGAACATGCATATTAAAGTTGAATTTGTTCCAAATAATTATTGATTAATAGAACAACGCATAGAAAAATTTTTGCGTTGTTCTACTGTTTTAGGGACTTTTTATCATGTACAGTCTAATGCTCTTTGTGTATTACATTAAATGCTCTCTGCAATAATATTTAATTGCAAAATGCATTCTCCTTATGTTGTAGTTATAAATAGTCATTAAAATTACAAATTTCAATGCAAGTCTTTATTTATGAAAAATTAGTGCTATAATGTGGATAGATATGTTACGAGGTTAATTTATATGAATAATTTAACACACTGTGGCACAATTGAAATAGCCACAGAAAGATTATATTTAAAGAGAATAGAGAAATACGATGCTACTAGTATGTATTCAAATTTTGCCGGCGATGACAGAGTATCACAATATATGTCATGGGATAGTTTTAAAACAGTAGAAGATGTTGAAAAGTGTATTGACGAGTGGCAAGAAGAATATAAAAAAGACGATACATACTATTGGGGCATATATTTAAAATCATCAAATGAGATCATCGGTACAGTGTATCTTTTGACAGAGGATAGTATTGCAAAAGTAGCAAGTCTGTCATATTGTATTGTATTGGCTATAGCTATTGGGACAATGGATATACTTGTGAAGCTGTAAAAGCTATTATTGATTTTGCCTTTATCAATGTGGGGTATAACCGTGTTGAAGCTTATCATGCCAAAAGCAATACACAATCTGCAAGAGTAATGCAAAAAGCTGGTATGAAATTAGATGGCACATTAAGGCAAAGGTGTAAAACATTTAACGGATTTGAAGATTGTATTTATTATTCTATACTAAAGGAAGAATATAAAAATGACTAAACGAGAAATGATGAAAATAGTTTGCAGTCAACTTGCTATTGATTATAACTGCAAGCCTGAAGATTTTAATAAAGATGGAGTTATATTCACAATAGCCGAAAAACAAGAAGGTAGACGAGAAATGCCTTTTATTACTCGTCGTCTTGAAATCATCACAATTGGCAAAAGTGCTATTGTAAATGTATCAAAAAATATGATGTCCTTTGCAAAAAGAAAATTTGAAGGCAAATCAAATTATGATATTTTAACTAGTAAATTTGTATATGGTGTTAATCCGTATTACTTACCTGATGTTGAAAAAATAAAAACAATCGAAAACAATTCATTTAGATTCAAATTAATTTATGATAATATTCAGTTATTATACAGCAATAAAGATTTTCATAATGCTTTACAGTATGATGCCGATAGTAAAAGACCAGAGGTTCTTGCTGCTGTTGCCTATGATGAGGAAAAAATAGTCGGAATTGCTTGCGCAAGTGCCGATAGCAAAACGATGTCGCAAATAGGTGTAGATGTTTTGCCTGAGTATCGTGGTAATGGTATTGCTGTTAAGCTCGTAAATATGCTTACAAGTGAAACGCTTGATCGTAGCAGTGTTCCGTATTATACAACTGATTGTGCAAACATAAATTCACAAAAGGTTGCTTTTAAAAGTGGATATATTCCTGCTTAGTCACACTGTTTCAAGACGAGATTACCAAAGATTTATAGGAGACTAAATGATTAAAGAACAATATAAAAATTATACTCCAACTAAATGTGCATTGTGCAAAGAAGAAAAAGAATTGATGAAAAGTCACATTATTCCAAGCTTGGTTTATAAGCGTATTCGAAGCAACAAGCACTCAAGATTTCGTAGTCTTGATAACATAGAAAAAGTGCTTCAAGATGGTGAAAAACGCCCAATGCTCTGTCATGAATGCGAAGAATTGTTTAGTTCGTTTGAAAGGTTGTTTGCAAATAAATATTTAGATGTTTTTATTAACACCAACAAAATTCCCAAAATTACTGGGGGATGGTTAGATAATTATATTTTAACGGTAGCTTGGAGAATACTGTATGATGATTTATATAGAATGAATTCTCATGAGGGAAGCGTTGCAAAGCACATTTTTGATGACTTTTGCTTTGAACTCGGAGACTATTTGTTGAGTTTAAACCATATTAGCAATGAATATCCACCAAAAAAATTTAAAAATACAGTGTATAGATTAAAAACGCTTGTAAAAAACAAAAAGATTAATAATCTTGCGCAAGGCTCTATGTTTGGATATACTTATTGGGATGCAAAAGCAAATAGAGCCATAGTTATTGTGTATTATGCCAACCTTGTTTTTGTTACAGAATATTTATACGACAGAAGAAAATATATAATCATTGGCGGTCGATTGCCGTTCTTTAAGAGAATTTGCAATAGAAAGGCCATTCGTTCAGAATTAAATTATCAGTTTAAGCAAATGGCAAAACAGTACAAAATGGGAATGAATCCTGAGCTACAAAGAAAGATACAAGATTTTTATGATACGCACAATTAATGTGGTACAAATATCATCCCTTATCATAAAATATCATTTACTATTAATTACTATTCTGCTACAATAGTGTGGAAAGGAGCAATTGTTTATGGATGAGCATAATCAGGTACAATTTGAAGAAGATTATATTAAGCGAAATAATCATTCTATAACTACACGTCCGGATGTTTCACTTACTGAAAGTGTTGCAAATGCTTGGGATGCGGGAGCTCATAATGTTGAAATTACAATTCCAACAGAATATGACGAATATTTAAGCGTTGAAGATGATGGAACCGGAATGACTTATGATGAGTTCATAAAAAGATGGATGACTTTAAACTATAATCGCTTAAAGCATCAAGGAAAAGATGTTCAGTTTCCTTCAAGTGGTCATACCAAAAGAGTTGCCTTTGGCAGAAATGGAATAGGAAGACATGGAATGATTTGTTTTTCTGATATTTATGATGTTGAAACATGGAAAAATGGCGAGTGCAATCGATTTACAATTTCACTTGATAAAGGCGTTAGCCCATTTTCAATAATTAAACATGAGCATTATAAGAAAGATGGGCACGGAACAAAAATTTCAGCAAGAATTGTTAGAAATTTGCCAGACGTTGACGAAATGTCTTCAATTTTATCAGGTAGGTTTTTATATGATCCGAGTTTTGTTTTAAAAATAAATGGTAATATCATAGATTTAGCCAACCACAAAGATATATATTTAAAAGAGAATATTGTTACTGAAAACAAATATTCTCTAGATATAACGGTTATAGATTCTACAAAAACCGCAATGAAATCTCAACAACATGGAATTGCCTTTTGGGTTTCTGGTAGATTAGTCGGAAAGCCTTCTTGGACATATGGCGATCGTCAATTCCTTGATGGTAGATCAAGGGTTGCAAAAAGATTTACAGTGATTGTGAAATCTGATGACTTGGCTAATGAGATTTTACCTGATTGGACTGGGTTTATTGATGGGCCTAATATGACCTATGTTTACGATGCCGTTGAAAACTTCGTTCAAAGATTCATTAAAGATGTTATGTCTGAAAAAAGAGAAGAATTACAAAAAGACATCATAAAAGAGTCATATGATGCTTTGGATAAATTGCCAATTCCAGCTCAACGTGAAGTATCTGCATTTATTGAAACAGTTACAGAAGCTAATCCATTGGTTAATTCTGATTTCATGAAACTGGCAATTGGTGCAATTGCTAGTATTCAACAATCAACTAAAGGAGAGCAATTGTTGAGACAACTCAATTTTATGAATCCAGAAGAGATTGATAAATTGACAGATCTATTAGATAATTGGAATGTTGATGATATCATGACTGTTATGGATGAAATTGATAAAAGAATTGTTGTTGTTGAAGCAATTGAGCGTTTGTATGAATCAAAAAACACTGATGAATTGCATACTTTACATCCGCTCGTCTTAAATGCACGCTGGTTATTCGGCCCACAATATGATTCTCCTATGTTCACTTCAAATAAAGCTTTGTCTACAGTAATAAAAACACTGTTTAAAGAAGATGAGTATGATGAAAGTCAACTCGACAATCCTCAAAAGAGACCAGATATTATATGCTTAAAACGTTTTTCATTTAAAGCTGTATGTACAGAGCGTAATGACGGAGATATTATGAAACCGGACCAAGTTTTGATAATTGAATTGAAGAGAGGCGGATTCAAAATTGAAGATGATGAAGTTTCACAAGCTCAGAGGTATGTTAGACAATTAAAAAAGTCATCTGTTTTGCATAAATCAGCAGAAATAACAGCCTATGTTGTTGGCGCTGAAATTGGAGATGTTAATCAAACCAATAATAGTGAATTTGGGTCAACATATGTTGTTACTTACGGTCAATTGGTACAAACAGCTAAGACAAAATTGTTCAATCTTAAGGAAAAACTAAAAGAACACTATGATTCATTAGGAGAACAAAGCATTGTTGAAATAGCATTATCCGAGAGCAAGCAATTAATGTTATAAAAAGCCGGTCCTGATTTCAGGACTGCTTTTTTATAACTTGACTCCTCCGTTGTTTTGAGTTATAACACACAGCACAGGAGGTTGATAAAATGACAGGAATTATATATGCTCGATATTCAAGTGACAATCAGCGTGAAGAAAGTATTGATGGGCAAATTCGTGAATGCAAGGAGTTTGCCGAGAAGAATGATATTCGTATAATTGATACATATATTGACAGAGCGTTATCTGCAAAAACGGACAATCGTCCGTCGTTTCAACAGATGATTAAGGATAGTTCCAAAGGTCTGTTTGATGTTATCATCGTTTGGAAGCTTGACCGCTTTGCCCGTAACCGTTATGACTCGGCTCATTATAAAAACATTTTGAAAAAGAACGGCGTTAAGGTTGTTTCTGCAACCGAAGCGATTTCAAGCGGTGCAGAAGGTATTTTGCTTGAGTCTATGCTTGAAGGCTATGCCGAGTATTATTCTGCCGAGCTTGCAGAAAAAATCAACCGCGGCTTAACCGAAAATGCTTTGAAGTGCAAATATAACGGTGGCTCTGTCGCTTTTGGTTATATGATTGATGATGAGCAACATTTTCGAATCAATCCGACTCTTGCTCCTGTTGTTTTGAATATTTTTAATGATTATATTTCCGGTAAAACGCAGAAAGAAATCCGAGATGAACTGAACAACAAGGGCTTGAAAAATGCTAACGGTCGAGAATTTACAATAAATAATATTTCTAAAATATTGACCAACCGTCGGTATGTTGGCAATTATATTTATAAGGATGTTGTAATTGAAAACGGAATTCCTGCCATTGTTCCAAATGATGTTTTTGATAAGGTGCAGGAAATGATAGCCGTTAACAAGCGTGCGCCATCAAGGCATAAGGCCGTTGATGACTACTTGTTGACAACTAAATTATACTGCGGCAAATGCAAATCGTTTATGGTTGGCGAAAGCGGAAATGCCCGTGGTAGAAGATACAGTTATTATAAATGTGTTAACACCAAGCGTAATAAAACATGCGATAAAAAGGCAGTTAAAAAAGATTGGATAGAAGATATTGTTATTTATCAAGTTATGAAATTCATCAATGATGATTCGCTCATTGAAATGTTAGTAAACAAGATTTTGTCTATTCAAGGTAAAGAAAGCCCAATGTTGAAATCGCTTAAAAAGCAACTTGCACAGACCGACACAGCCATTGAAAATATGCTTAATGCTATTGAGCAAGGCATAATAACAAAATCAACAAAAAAGCGACTTGATGAACTTGAAAGCACAAAAGAAAATTTAGAAACGGAAATTGCAAAAGAAAACATATCACATCCGTTATTGACAAAAGAGTTTTTATATTCGTGGTTTGACGGGTTCAAAAATTTTGATGTGAATAAACTTGAAAATCGAAAAATGCTTATAGACACATTTGTTAATTCCGTTGTGCTTTATGATGATAGAATAGACTTTTATTTCAATTTCAAAGATAACGCTAAAAGCCTGACATTATCAGAGCTTAATACCGTTTCGGATTTATCATCTTCATCTCCACCATAAAAGCAGCCCTCCGGGCTGCTTTTTATATTTTTTGTGTACCAATCCACATCACCACAAAAGGCCAAATATGGACAATCCCAGGTGCTTGTGGTATAGTAAAGCCAAGTACAGACAAAAGGGGTACAAAAAGATGATCGTAAAAGTAACGAAAGCAGAGCAACTGCCGATTTGTTTAGATATCATTCACAAGAGCTTTCAGACTGTGGCGGAGGATCTGCATTTGACCCGGGAGAACTGCCCGGGGCACACGGCATTTATGCCGCCGGAAAAGCTGCGCGCCGCCTTTGATGGCGGGTGTTCCCTGTTTTTGTGCCGATACCAAAACACGTTTGCAGGCTGTTTTTCTTTGCACCCCACAGCGGACGGCGCAACGTTGGATCATTTGGCGGTTTTACCGTCTTACAGACACCTGGGACTCGGCAAAGAACTGGTGGCTTATGCCGCCGATTATGCAAAGGACCACTTGGGAGCACAAAAAATTCAAATCGGCATTGTAGAAGAAAACACGGTGCTGAAAGCCTGGTATCAGTCCCAGGGGTTCATCCACACAGGCACAAAAACATTTGACCATCTCCCCTTTACCGTTGGATTTATGGAGCTTAAATTTTAACTTTTTCGAAAATCCGATATTGAAAATCAACAGTAAATCAGGCGCACCCGGCGGGTGCGCCTGTTTGTATTTATTCTTTCTTAGCGCGTACATCCATTCCTCCGGCAGTGGCAGCCTTTACAACAGACAACAGCAAGCGGTGTTACCAGCTGCCGCCGCCTCCGCCGCCAACACCGCCGCCGGTAAAGCCACCGCCTCCGCTCACAAAGGAACCGGCTTTGCCGCCGGGCTGAGAAACCATACTGTCGTTGGCTGCCCGCAGGGTGTCCCGCAACATACGATCAAAAAGCACATAGCTCCACACATCGGTCCCGTTATACCACCGAGGCGGCCGCATGGCGATGGACTCGAACTTCTTGATCCACTTGTCGCTGACGCCAAGGGCGTAAGTATAGGGCAGAATATGATAGAAATACTCCGGGTCCTGCTCCACCAGCGCCTCTAACTTCTCTTTCTCCGCCGTTACCAAAAAGCTGCGAAAGCCCTGGATCTGTGCCAGGGTTTTGGCGCCCTCATCCGTGCGCCGCAGCATACAGCAAGCGGGGATCAGCCCCAGCGCCAAACACAGGGTGCCCGCCAGCATAGCATAGAGAATACTCGGTGCCAAAGTCAGAGAATCGTCCAGCGCCCGGTGGCTGAAATAGGCGCCGCCGGCTGCGCTCAGCGCCAGCAGTACAAAGGACAACCGCTTCAAATAAATACTGGTTTTGTCAAAAAAGCGACTGCGGCTCTCCGTACTGTTCAGGTCGGCCCGTATGGTACCCACCGTTTCATAAAAATGGTTTTTCAGCTGTTTATTGTCTGTGCGGGTGCGACCGTCGGGGAACAGACCGTCCATAAATACGGCTAAGTTGGTATCCTGTCCCACATAGCCGTGGCATTTGGTGAGCACAAAGTCTCGCTTGCGCTTGCCGGGGTGAATCGCAATATGATTGCGCTGCGCCAGGTACACCAGCAGGGACAGCACCATCTCATTGGTGGCCTTGCCCTTGTACCACAGACCCACCTCTGCGCTGTTCAGTCCTTCCGGCGGATAAAACTCCACCGTGGGCGCATAGCGCTTATCCCGGCCGAATTTCAAAAACAGTACCAGCACGATCAGCGCTGCCAGCGCCGGCAAAACGGCGATCATAGCAATGGTCAGGTTACGCTTGGTATTATCAAACTTAAAATACCCATCCGGCAGGATCAGGCGCAAGGTCAGCCCCTCACCCGGTGCCAGCGCCTGCGTAACCGTGCCGCTGATGGTACGGTCCTGCACGGTGTAGGTTACAGTTTGGGTTCCGGCGGTGCCGTAGCTGCCGGTGCTCAGGCCCAGCTTGGCCGGGTCAAAATCCTTCGGCATAGTCACAGAGAACTGCACCCGGCGGATATAGGTGTCCCACCCGGTGCCCACCAGATTATAATACAGCTCGTCCGCGTTCTTTACCGTGTCCAGCCCCAAGTCGTAGTTGTAGCGAATGGTATAGGTGTGGGGGCCGGTGATGGTCTCATCCTCGCTGCCCAGGCGCAGCACATACTTGTCGTTGCTGACCTCATGGCTGCATTCGTCCGCACCGGTGTCCACATGACTGACCCGGGCAGTGACCACGGCGGTAGAGCCGTCCGTACGGGTCAACTGGTTGCGCAAGGGCAGGTAGCGATAAATGCCGTGGCGTGCTTCATTAAAATACACCTGATAGGTCTCCGTTACCGCCAGCACATTGTATTCACTGACCACCACTTGCATTTGGCAGTCGGTGACCACATAGGGCTCCTGGGCGTACCGAGACAAAAAATCGGACTCGTCCGGCGTGGCTGCCAGGGCGTAAATCGGGGCGCACAGGGACAGCACCAGTGCCAGCAGCAAAGTGATGATCTTCTTCATCAGAATTCTACCTTCACATTCTCCCGCTGGGCGGCGTCGTCCACCAGATACATACTGCGCTTTTCAAAACGGAACAGACCGGCCACAATATTGGACGGGAACATTTCAATCTTGTTGTTCAGCTGCTTGACCGTAGCGTTATAATACTTGCGGGCGTTGGCGATATCTGCCTCCACCTGGCGCAGCTGGTTTTGCAGATCCAAAAAATTTTGGTTGGCCTTTAATTCCGGGTACTGCTCCACCACGGCAGAGAACCCGGCAATGGCGCCGGAAAGCTCTGCATTGGCTTTCAACTTCTCCTCCGTGGACAGGGCAGCATAGCTGCCTGCACGCGCGGCCACCACATTTTGCAGAGTCTGGGCCTCATGAGCGGCGTAGCCCTTTACAGTATTCACCAAATTCGGGATCAGATCCCACCGCTTTTTCAGGTACACATCCATGGTGGAGAACGCCTCCTCCACAGCGTTTTTCTTCTTCACTAAGCCGTTGTAAGTGCCTGCCAGCCACAGCACCAGCAGTACCACCACAACAAGAATCACGATGGCAAGTTTCATAAAAATTCCTCCTTATATGCCAAACTGCAATAACAGTATATGCCTGCAAGCTCATAGTAGCATAGAACCGCCCGTTTTGCAACAAAAAACCGCCTGCGGCTCGGGGTCGCAAGCGGTATTTTTGGATTCGATTTTATTTGACAAAGTCGGCAGCCACCTGGGCAATATGGTCGGCACACAAGCCAAACTGCACCAGCAGATCTGCACCGGGGCCGCTGTGGCCAAACTCGTCGTTAACGCCGATACGGCGCACAGGCGTGGGCAGCTGCTCGCTAAGCACGGAGCAAACGGCCTCGCCCAAACCGCCGATAATGCTGTGCTCCTCTACGGTGATGACCTTGCCGGTCTTCTTGGCAGTTGCCAAAACGGCAGCCTCGTCCAAGGGCTTAATGGTAGCCATATTGATCACCTCGGCAGAAATGCCCTTGGCGCCCAGCTGCTCTGCGGCAGCCATAGCCTCCGGCACCATCAGACCGCAGGCAATGATGGACACATCGCTGCCCGCACGGATCACCTCGGCCTTGCCGATCTCAAACTGATAATCCTCGTTGTGGAACACCTCAGTAGCCAGGCGGGCAAAGCGCATATACACCGGGCCCTCCATCTCATAGGCGGCCTTGACCACCTGCCGAGCCTCCACATCGTCTGCCGGGCAAATCACGGTCATGCCGGGGATCACCCGCATCAGGGCAAAGTCCTCACAGCACTGGTGGGACGCGCCGTCCTCGCCAACGCTGATCCCGGCGTGGGTAGCACCAATCTTTACATTCAAATGAGGATAGCCAATGCTGTTGCGCACCTGCTCAAAGGCACGACCGGCAGCGAACATGGCAAAGCTGGACGCAAAGGGTACCAGCCCCATGGTAGACAAGCCGGCGGCCACGCTCATCATATCCGCCTCAGCAATGCCGCAGTTAAAGTGGCGATCCGGATAGGCTTTCTTAAAAATGCCGGTCTTGGTTGCGCCGGCCAGGTCTGCGTCCAACACCACCAGGTTATCGGCGCCGCCTGCAGCCAGTTCCTTTAAGGCGTTGCCGTAGCTCTCGCGAGTTGCGATCTTCTTTACTTCTGCCATGGTTACGCCTCCAATTCCTGCAGCTTGGCAGTCAGCTCTGCCATTGCCGTTTTGTATTCCTCCGGGTTGGTGGCCTTGCCGTGCCAACCGCACTCGTTCTCCATAAAGGACACGCCCTTGCCCTTCACCGTCTTCATCAAAATGCAGAAAGGCTTGGTGCTCTTATGGAAGGCATCAAAAGCGCTCTCCAGCTGGTCAAAATCATTGCCGTCAACGGTGACCACATCAAAGCCAAAGGCCTTTACTTTCTCATCAATCGGCTCGGCGCACATCACATCTTTGCACAGACCGTCGATCTGCAGGCCGTTCCAGTCAATGATCACGCACAGGTTATCCAGGTGGTACTGGTTGGCAAACATCATGGCCTCCCAAACCTGGCCCTCCTCGATCTCACCGTCGCCCAAAAGGGTGTACACCCGAATATCATCCTTGCCCAGGAACTTGGCGCCCTTGGCCATACCGCAGGCGGCGCTGATGCCCTGACCCAGAGAGCCGGTGCTCATATCAACGCCGGGCACCGTGTTCATATTGGGGTGACCCTGTAAATAAGAGCCAATATGGCGCAGGGTGGTCAGGTCCTCCGGCGGGAAAAAGCCCTTGTATGCCAGAGCGCTGTACAGACCGGGAGCGCAATGACCCTTAGACAAAACAAAGCGGTCACGATCCGCCCACTTGGGGTTCTTGGGATCCACACGCATTTCTTTGCCATACAAATATGCGAACACATCCGCGGAGGACAAACTGCCGCCGGGGTGCCCGGATTTGGCGCTGTTGGTGCTGTCTACAATGCCCAGACGGATCTTGGCGGCGTAGATCTGGAGCGCCTTTTTGGTTGCTTGGTCCATAATGATAACTCCTTCAAAAAGATTTCATCTGTATTTTAACACTTAAACGGCGGCTGTTCAATAGTTTTTCTAAATTTATAAGTGGCAAAAAGGGACCCTGTTCCACAGAGCCCCCACTTTTTCGACCTTATCGGATCCGGGTGTAAAACACATCCAGCACCGTCTGCATTAAACTGTCTTTATCCGGGTAAAAACCGGCGTACACATAATCCTTGAATTCCTTATTGTCCACCGCTTTCATCTTCCCCTCCAAGGTATAGGACTGGAAGTCGGTAACGCCCTTTTGCAGCAGCAAAGAGCCAAGGTAAGTCACATTGGACACAGTCAGATCCGTGGTGCAATAATCGGAAGCGGTATTGTACAAATTGGTAATGACGCTAAAATCTGAGGTGACGCTGCCTCGCACTTTGTCCGCAAAGGCATTCAGGTACTGCACCTGGCGCTGGGTACGATTTAAGGAAGCGTTCAGGTTATCCATATCACGGGTACGCACATAGGCCTCGGTGAGATCACCGGTCAGGTGCACGGTGTCGCCCTTCTTGACCCCATAGTCCGGTAGGTCGTAGAGGGACTGCACCTTCACCCCGCCAATAGAGTCGTTAATGGGCTGGATCCCGTTCAGATCCAAGGCAAAATACTTATCGATGGGCACATTGTAGAGAATACGGCTGATAGACTTGGTCACATTCTTGCAGGAGGTGCCGAAACCGTCGCCGTAAGCATAGGCAATACAAAGCTCCATTTCCTTGGTCTTTTTGAAATTGCCGTCCTTGTCAAACACATCCACATCCACCATGGTGTCGCGGGGCACGGCGATCATAGAGGTTTTGCCGCTGACCTTGTCAATGGCAACCACAATATCCGTATCCGCCATACCATTTGTGGAAGTATGGTTCTCCGCCTTGCCCAGCTCTCGCTTGTCTACACCCAGGAACGCCATGGTCACCACATTCTCGTTATACACATAGGTGTGACCCTTATACTCAATGGTCTCCTGGTAGTCGGTGGCGGCAGTGGTATCGGTCATCTTCTTCTCGCCGTCGTAGTTCAGGATCAGGAACGCACCCACCACAAGGGCAACGATAATCAACAGTGCCACCAAAATGCCGATCACCACCCGGGCGCCCTTGGGCAGCCGATGGTGCCGGTGATGATGGTGATGGTGATGGTGGTGCCGGTGCCGACGGTGATCGCCGTGACGGCTGTGGCTATGGCTGTCGCTATGGTGGTGATGGTGATGATGGTGGTGTTCCTCACCGCCGGGCGCCGGTTCCACCGGCGCGCCTGTGGCCTCCGCCCGCTGGCGGTGGTTCTCCGAGGCGTGGTACTCGCCGGGGGTTGCGGTAGCCGAAGTCTCTTTCATTTCAAATTGAGGCGCGCGGTAACTTACGCCGGAGGTATCATCGCCGCCGGTTAGGGAGAACACGCTGTCTTCAAAGCGCTCCAAATTGGGATCAATCGGTTTCTTCATTCTTCAGTAACACTCCGCTTACAAGGTATCTGCTGCTCCGCTGGCTGGTGCCGGTAAAGCAGGTGGACAGGATCACCACATGGCTGTCCTTATCCACAGTGGTCTTTAGGTCCGTGCGCACATTCTTCAAGGCAGAATCCGGATTTTGCAGCATGGCAAAGAAGTCACTGCGCACCGTCACATCTTGGAAAGAAAAGCTGTTCATAATATGCCGATCATCGTACTTAAAGGCAGAGATGATCTGGTAGGTCAGCTTGTGGCCGGGCATATAAATGTAAAAATACGGGTGGCTGTCAAAGAAAGACTTGTCCTCAAACTTATGCAGTGAGGTAAACATACTCTCGCTAAAGCCGTTATGACCATACACCAAGGTCACCGAGTCGTTAAAGGTGGTTGTGTTCTGCGACTGGGTAAACACAGCACCGCTGGCCAGCCAGCTTTTATCATAGGCACTATGGGTCAGGTAAAACTCATCGTCCACCGTGCTTTGCACAATGGGATAGTTCACCTCGGTACCGTCCACCTGGATCCAAGCGTAAATTTCGTCATTTTGGCTTTGTAGCTTTTTGAAATTTACCGGATTGGTGGGCTTTTTGCTCTTGCCGGTGGTACTGGGCGCTTCCGTTACCATACTCTGGCTGCGCCGATCCTCCTGGCGGGCGGTGTACTGCTGGTACAGATCCACACCGATATACGCCAGCCCGGCAATCAGGCACACCAAGGCAATGATCAGCAGTATGACCCGCTCGGTGCTGCGCTTCTCCTCTTTTTTCGGTTCTTTTTGATTATCCATTGCTTGGGTGTCGCTCCTTGGCATTGTTGCCGTATTTCATTAAAAAAAGCCTGTTTACCGTATGGCAAACAGGCTTTTGCAGTTCGTCTTATTCAGCGTCCTGTTTTTTCTTCATGGCAGCCAGAACTGCTGCACCTGCGCCGGCAAGTGCAAGGCCGGTAGCCATGGTTGCGCCGGTTTTGGGAGAACGGCTCTTCTTGTCCTTCCTGGGCGCCTTCTTGGTGGTGGTCTCACCCTGGAACTTTACGATGGCGTTACCAATTACATCGCCCTCATAGCCGTTGATCAGTTGAATGGTGATGGTGTTGCCGTCTACGGAGATCACCTTGTAGTCCTTGCCCTCGGTCATGCCCGGGAACTGCCAATTCTGGAAGTCGCCGTTGCCGGTGTAGGTAAAGCTGATCTTGGTGGGATCGGTGGGATCTACCTCATAGTCCACATCGTCGCTGACCTTACCGTTTACCTGGCCGATCTTGTCATTGTCTCTGGTGGTGTGCTCCGGGCTGGCCACGGTGTTAGACGCAGCGAAAGCCATCATGGAAGTGGCACCCAGTGCAGAGAACGCCAGCATAGCAGCCAGCAGAATGGAAAGAATCTTTTTCATTTTCATACACCTCTTTGAGAATATAGTTCTGCCATAGATATTCTAACTTCATTTCTGATTATATCATTTTGGTAACCGCTTGTAAAGTCTTTTTTCAAAATTCTTTGACCCACGAAACCGTGCCACGCGCCATAGGTGCTATCCCTTGGGGCTGTAGGCACACCGGGCTGCCACCGAGCACAAAATGTGGCCGCATTTGTGAACAAAAAATTCTTACGCCTCCATAGGCGCTGCCTCCAGCGCCTGGGCAATACTGCCCTCAAACAGCCGGCACAGCGCCTGCACATGGGCCACAATATCATAGGCCATATTTTGATTGAGCCAGTTGGTCACCTGGCCGAACAGCTCGCACTGGCAAAAATCCACAAGAAGCGCCAGTTCCTCCTCCGGCAGGGTGTGCAGCAGGTCCACCGAGCGGCAGGCAATGTAGCGGCTGACCACATAATTGCACACCCGCATTAAATTCTGCTCGTAAAACGCCCGATCCGGCGACGCCCAAATGTTGCGAATGGCCCGCTTGTTCTCCACCAGGCGCTCCAGCACTGTCGTCAGTCCCTCTTCCAGAGAAAAGCTCTCCGGTATGCGAGAGATGATCTCGTCCGCGCTTTCTATGATCACCGTTTCCAGCAGTTGGGGCAGGTCCTGAAAATGGTAGTAGAACGAATTGCGGTTGATACCGCAGTCCTCCACAATATCCTTAACCGTAATCTTGGTAATGGGCCTTTGGCTCAGAAGCCGCAGAAAGGACTGCTGAATGGCTATCTTGGTAAAATTCGGCATAACAAACCCCCTGTTCGCTCACTATACCATAATCGGTGGCAAAAAGCAAAGCACACAGGGGGTTGTTTATTGTTATTTTACAAAGAGCGCCAACAAATCTTTGACGCTTAACAGCTGCAAGGACCAGTAAGCCGGCGCTTTCTTAAACACATTGATGCTCACCATCATAATGAGCCAGTCCACCAGAATCAGCGTCCCCAGTACATAGTCCAGCTGCACCGTGGTGCGGTAGGGAATACGCTGAATTTTCTTCATCAGTCCCTCAAAGAAGTTGCCCATAATGACAGCCACGCCCAGGCTCATGGCGGTGCAGGTAGGAATGCTGGTGTACTTGGTCACATGCAGGGGGATCCCGCTGTAATCCCACAGGGAGATGCCGGACACCTGCTCAAAAATGCTGCCCACCACGATCTCGCCGAAAAAGACAAACAGGAACACCACAGTAAAATAGTAGATCCGTGCCAGTATTTTATCCCGGCGGGTGTTGCCCTCCAGTACCCGGTGGCTGAAGAAGCGCGGGTGATTGGTGGTGCCCAGGGCCAGGTACATGGCCCACATGGCGATGGTGTAGCAAAACAGGAAGGGCAGCAGCTGATTGCGGGAGTCCAAAACGCCCTTAGACACCAGGCGAAACAGGTTCTCCACCCAATAGCCGATATGGGCATAAACCAGCCCCGCCAGCCACAAATGGGTCACATCGTAATCATACAGCCGCACGGTGCCGTTGTCCGCTTTGGTAAAGAATTTGTCCAGCACTTTGTTCATAGTGCCACTTCCTTTCTGCCCTCATTGTAGCACCGACACACGATTTTCCAATAGCCGAACTCCACCCTTTGCCCAAATTTTTAACGAAATACGACAAATGTAAAAAAACAAGAGTGAATCCCACGGCCTTTACAAACAAAAAGGCTCCCCTTATTTTCATTAAGGGGAGCTGTCACGAAGTGGCTGAGGGGATAAATATATAATCCCTCCGTCTGCTCGCAAACTCGCATCCACCTCCCTTTACAAGGGAGGCAGAAAGGTTAAATATTTGTAGGGCGCGATGAGTGAATTGCACGCAGTGCAAGAGACACGAGGCTCCAAATGCGTTAGTATTTGGAAGAAACAGTCCGGGGGACTGTTTCGTAGCGAGTGCAGTATCGCACCGCACCCTACCGAATGAAATCGTATTTAACTGAGCTTGGCCTTGCCGGTACACAGCTGGTAATACCGACCCTGCTGGGCCATCAAGGCGTTGTGGTCGCCCCGCTCGATAATGCGGCCGTCCTCCAGCACCATAATCGCGTTAGACTCCCGCACCGTAGAAAGCCGGTGGGCGATCACAAAGGTGGTCTTGCCGGCCATCAGCCGATCCATGCCGTGCTCAATGTGCTTCTCTGTGCGCGTATCAATGGAGGAGGTGGCCTCGTCCAGTACCATCACCGGCGGGTCTGCCACTGCCGCCCGGGCAATCGCCAGCAGCTGGCGCTGACCCTGGCTCAGGTTGCCGCCGTCGCCGGTGAGCATGGTCTGGTAGCCCTCCGGCAACCGCCGGATAAAGGAATGGGCAGAGGCCAGCTTGGCTGCGGCAATGCATTCCTCGTCGGTGGCATCCAGCCGACCGTAACGGATATTCTCCATCACCGTACCGGTAAACAGGTGGGTGTCTTGCAGCACCATCGCCAAGCTACGGCGCAAATCGTCCTTTTTGATCCGGCAAATGTCAATACCATCATAGGTGATGGTGCCCTCCTGAATATCGTAAAACCGATTGATCAGATTGGTAATGGTGGTCTTGCCTGCGCCGGTGGAGCCTACAAATGCGATCTTCTGCCCCTCTTTGGCGTACAGGCTAATATCATGGAGCACCACCTTCTCCGGCACATAGGCAAAGGTCACATGGTGGAACTCCACAGCCCCATGCACCGGCACCCGGCGGTCGCCGTCCTGCCAGTACCACCGTTTCTCCTCCCCGGCACCGGTTACCGTCAAAGTCACGGTGCCCTGGTCCTCTTCGGAGGCAGTGTCCATCATTTCAAACACTCGCTCCGCACCGGCCAGAGCGGAAAAGATCGTGTTCATCTGATTGGCGATCTGGTTAATGGGTTGCGTAAATTGCTTGGCATAGCTGAGGAAAGTAAAGAATGTGCCGATGTCCAGCCGCCCGGTCAGGGCCAGCAGCCCGCCGAACAAAGCGATCAGGGCGTAACCGGCGTTGTTGATTCCGTTGGACACCGGGCCCATCAGCCCCGCATAAAAGTTGGCGTTGGTGGCCGCAGAGCGAAACGCCTCGTTGTACTGCTCAAAGCCCGCAATGGCCTGGTCCTCATGGTTAAATACCTTGATGACCCGCATGCCCTCAATGGACTCCTCAATATTGCCGTTCATTTGGCCCAAATTGGCCTGCTGTGCCTGAAAGTAATGCTTGCTCTTTTTGCCGATCTTAGATACCGTCACCAGCATAATAATCATAAACACCAGCGAAATACAAAACAGCGGCGGACTCAGGGCAATCATCATCACCACAATACCCACAAAGGTAAAGGCGGAGGACACCAGCTGCACCATAGACTGCTCCAGCATCATCTGAATATTATCCACATCATTGGTGTAGCGGCTCATGATCTCGCCGTGGGTCTGGGTGTCAAAGAACCGCAGGGGCAGGGTCTGCATGTGGTCAAACAGCTCCTTGCGGATCAGGTTGGTGGTCTTGTAGGCGATCTTGACCATCACCTTGCTTTGAATGTACGTACAAAGGGACGCGCCAATGTACAGCGCCGACACAATGGCCAGGTTACGCATTAGGCTTTGCACACCCACGGTGGCAAAATTACCTGCCCGGATGGAGGCATCAATGTCGTTCAAAATAGGCTTCAGCCAGTAGGAAGCGCCTACGGAGCATACCGTGCTGGCAATGAGCATCACGAATACCGCCAGCAACATAAATTTGCTCTTGCCCGCATACTGCAAAATGCGGCCAAAGGTCTTTTTGGCATTCTTGGGTTTCTTAAAATCCGTTCTTCTGGGACCCGGCATTATTCGCTCACTCCTTTCGCCTGTGTGGTTACGATCTCTTTGTAGATCTCGTTGTCGGCCAGCAGCTGCTCATGGGTACCGATCCCCTTGATTTGGCCGTCGTCCAATACCAAGATCTGGTCCGCAGCCTGCACGGAGCTGACCCGCTGGGCAATAATGAACACGGTGGTGTCCTTAAAATCTTTATAGAAGCTCTCCCGAATTTTGGCCTCCGTTGCCGTATCTACGGCGGAGGTGGAGTCATCCAGGATCAAAATTTTCGGGTGTTTGATCATGGCGCGGGCAATGCAAAGCCGCTGCTTTTGACCGCCGCTCAGATTCAGCCCACCCTGGCTCAAATCTGTATCATACCCCTTGGGCTGGGCCAGCACAAAGTCATGGGCCTGCGCCGCCTGACAAGCCGCCACAATCTCCTCGTCCGTGGCGTCTTTCTTACCCCAGCGGATATTCTCCTTAATGGTGCCACTAAAAAGCACGTTCTTTTGCAGCACCACGCCAATCATCTCCCGCAAAGCGGTCAGGTCGTACTTACGCACATCCACCCCGTCAATGAGCACCTGCCCTTGGGTGGCGTCATACAGCCGGGGAATCAGGTTCACCAAACTGCTCTTGCCGCAGCCGGTGCCGCCTACAATACCGATGATCTGACCGGGTTTGGCGGTAAAGCTGATATGCTCCAAAATATCGTCCCCGTGGCCCTCCGTATTATACTTAAAGCTCACATCCCGGAACTCTACGCCCCCCTTGGGGTTCTCCGGCAAATAGGGGTTCTCCGGATTGGTAATGTCAATTTCTGTATCCAGCACCTCCACCACACGGTCGCCGCAGGCTTTACCACGAGCCAGCTGCAGCAGCATCATGGAGATCATCATCAAATTCATCAGAATTTGAATCACGTAAGAGGCAAAGACGGAGATTTGGCCCACTTCCATCACGCCGGCGTTGGCCTCTAAAGCGCCTTTATAATACACAAAGACCACTACGGCATTGAGCATCAGCATCATCACCGGCATCACAGTCACAATCAGGCCCGCTGCCTTGGCGCCCTGGGCAGCCAAATCATCGGAGGCGTCATGGAATTTGTCTTTCTCCCGGTCCTCCCGCACATAGGCCTTGACCACACGCATACCGATTAGGTTTTCCTGCACCACCCGGTTTACGTTGTCGATCTTCTTCTGCATTTTTTGAAACATAGGGAAGCCAAACTTCAAAATGCAGGCCACCACCACAATCAAAATCGGCAGCAAGATCAGCAGCATAGCGCTCATTCTGGGATTGATGGACACCGCAAAGCAGGCGGCCACCACCGCCAGCGCCGGCACACGCACTAAAATCCGCAAGCACATCATCACCACATTCTGCAAGGTGGTCACATCGTTGGTCATACGGGTAGTCAGCGACGCGGTAGAGAACTGGTCAATGTTCTTAAAGGAAAAATGGCTGATCTTGCGGTACATATCCCCTCGCAGCCGGTAGGCAAACCGCTGGCTCACATTGGCGGAGGTTTTCATGGTCACCACGCCGCCGAAAAGGCCTAACAGTGCCAGCGCCAGCATGCCCAAGCCGCTGAGGATCACCGCAGTACGCACGCTCTCCGGCGAGGCGGCGGTGTCCACCTTTTGATAAATGCTGTTGGCAAGGGACGGCAGCGCCAGCTCGCAGAAGGCCTCTACAATCATACCGGCGGCGCTGATGGCTGCCAGTCCCCACAGCCCTTTCATATATTTGGATAACTTCTTTAACATTCGGTTCTCCTTTCCGTTTTCTTCTCTATCTTTCACACTTACGGGTTTTCTTTGCCCACATTTTGCAGCGCACGCTCCAACAGGCCGGCCAAAGTCAGTACCTGTTCCTCACTCATACCGGCGGTGAGCACCTGCTCCATGGCGTTCATTTTTTGGTGAATCTTTTTCGGCGCGTCCTCCGCCACCGGAGTGGGATACAGCCGCACAATCCGGGCGTCCTTTTCGTCCACCCGCTTTTCAATAAATCCGGCCTTTTCCATGCGCTTGACGGACACGGAGGCGGTAGCGCTGGCTACCCCCAAGGCACGGCTCAGCTGGCCCAGGGTCATACCCGGTTGCCGAATCAGCAGCAGCAATATATCCTGCTGGCCGGAAAACAGGCCCTGCTCCGCTACGGCGGCATTAAAATTCTTGCGCAAATATTTAGAGAGTTCCATCACCCGAGGACCGATCTCATCCGGTCGCAGCGGACGGCGATGACAGGATTTCAGCTCCATGCAGGCACTTCCTTTTTATTCATTTAGCCGCCTATCGTTAGGCGGCTTATGATGTATTTTAGCACACTTGCACAAAAAGTCAAGCATATTATTGTAAATTCTGCCGAAGTGTGGTAGAATAGGCAACCGTTAGAGGAGCGGTTGTATGGATTTATATGATTATAATACAATAAAGAGAATATTAACCCGTCACGGCTTCACTTTTTCCAAAGCGCTGGGGCAGAACTTTTTGATCGACCCCTCCGTGTGTCCCCGTATGGCAGCGGCACTGGAAGCGGACGACCATACCGGCGTGCTGGAAATCGGGCCGGGCATCGGCGTGCTCACCAAAGAGCTGTCCGCCGTGTGCGGTCGAGTAGCCGCTGTGGAGCTGGACCGCCGCCTGCCGGATGTGCTGGCCGAGACCCTGGCAGACTGCCCCAATGTGCAGGTGGTGCCCGGCGATGTGCTGCAAATGGACTTGCAGGCGCTGTTTGCCGACCGGTTCGCCGGCTGTGACCGCTTGCAGGTGTGCGCCAACCTACCCTACTACATTACCACCCCGGTGCTGATGCGCCTGCTGGAAAGCGAGCTGCCTATTGAACGGCTGGTGGTGATGGTGCAACTGGAGGCGGCCAAGCGCCTGTGCGCTCCCCTGGGCACCCGGGACTGCGGCGCTGTGTCCGCAGCGGTGGAATACTATACGCAGGCGGAGATCTTGTTTGAAGTGGGGCGAGAGAGCTTTTACCCCAGCCCCAATGTAGACTCTGCGGTGATTGCCTTGACCCGGCGGCAGCAGCCCCCGGTGCAGGTGACGGACGAGGGCTACTTTTTCCGTGTGGTCAAGGGCGCCTTTTTGCAGCGGCGCAAGACCCTGGCCAACAGTTTGAACGCCGCCCTGGGCGTGCCCAAGGCAGATCTGACGGCGCTGTTCCAATCTTTAGGACTGAGCGCCACCGCGCGGGCCGAACAACTGACCATGTCTCAAATGGCAGCCCTGGCTAACGCGCTCTATGAGAAGAAGGCATAAAAGATCAATGAAAGACAATACCCAAGTTTTTGAAAGTTACAGCGTGCCCCGGGCCGTGCGCACTTTGGCGCTGCCCAGCATGATGGGCATGCTGGTGAATATCGTTTATAACCTGGCAGACACATTCTTTGTGGGTCAGACCGGCAACGCCAATATGGTGGCCGCCGTATCGGTGACCATGCCGCTGTTTTTGCTGTTTATCGCCTGCGGCAACCTGTTCGGTGTAGGCGGCTGCGCCTTTGTAAGCCGCTCTCTGGGCGAGGGAAAGACAGAGAGGGTCAAGACCATCAGCAGCTTTTGCGTTTACAGTGCTATTGGCGTTGGGTTGGTGATGACCGTACTGTTTTTGGTGTTCCGCAAGCCGGTACTGTACGCAGTGGGTGCGTCGGACGCCACCTTTGCCTACGCCGCCGATTATCTGAAGTATGTGGCCATCGGCTCTCCCTTTATTGTGTCCTCTGTGATGCTGGGCAACCTGGTGCGGGGCGAGGGCGCCGCGAGGGTATCTATGATCGGCAGCATTATCGGTCAGGTGGTCAATATTGTGCTGGACCCGATCTTTATTTTGAACAAGGGCGACAAGCTCTTTGGCCTGGCCATGCCCTTTGGCACCGGTCAGGGCGTAGCCGGCGCTGCCATTGCCACCGTCATCGGCAATGTGGTCAGCGTGGTATTCTTCCTGATTTACTTTTTGCGGGGCAAGTCCATTTTATCCATCAGCCCCGGCCGCTATCGGGTGCGGGGCGGCATTGCCCGCGGGGTCATTACCGTTGGACTGCCTGCCGCCATTAACAGTTTGCTGATGAGCATTTCCAACATGCTGATCAATGTCTTCTTGCAGGCGTACGGCGACAACGCGGTAGCAGCCATGGGCATTACCATGAAGGCCAATATGCTGGTGGTGATGCTGCAGTTGGGACTGGCGCAGGGCATACAGCCGCTGGTGGGCTACTGCTACGGGGCAAACAACCTGGACCGTATGCGCCACAGCATTCGCTTTTCCTGCGTTTGCAACATTGTGCTGGGCACAGTAATCACCGTGATATACTTTATCTTTACCCGCCAGGTGGTCAGCGTGTTTATCGACGACCCGGCTGTAATCGACTATGGGGTCAAAATGCTGCGTGCCTTGATGATCTCCGGCCCGGTGATCGGCTGTATGTTCGTGCTGAACTTCTCATTCCAGGGCATGGGCAAGGGCACCCAAAGTATGATCTTGTCCCTCAGCCGACAGGGATTGATTTATTTCCCGCTGTTGATTATAATGAATAAGACGGTTGGTCTGGATGGCATTATCTGGTCCCAGGCCGTGGCCGACCTGGTGTGCACCGCCATGAGCGTGGTAATGTTCCTGCTGGTGGTGCGCAAACTGCGCCGGCAGCATAGCCAAAAGACGAAAGCATAAGAAAGGGCGAGGAAAAATGGAGCTGTCCCATTGGGATAAAAAAGAACAAGCACCGCTGGTGGAGTTCTTAGGGGCGTCGCTGCTGTCGCACCCGCTGATGATGTATTATTGTCCGGATCGGGACAAGCGGGAAAAATTCATCACCCGCTATATGGAGCACAACCTGCCCCGCTGGATCCAAACCGGCACCGTGCTGGTCAGCGATCCGGCTCACGCGGTAGGCGTGCTGCTGCCCAAGAACGCACCGGAGTACCGCTCTCCGTCCAATGGCGCCCTGTCCATGCTCTCCGGCGACCGTTCCCGGCGGATCCAATCGCACCGGAATGTAACCCGCAATATCGTGGGCGTGATGATCCCCAGAGAAAAGCCGGTGCAGGTGCTCACGCTCTTTGGCAACGCCGCCGCCCAAAAGCAGGAGCTTTTGCAACTGGTGTCCGAGGCCCAGGACCTGGCGGACGAAAAGCAGTTTGTCCTGGTGTACGACACCTTCTCCCGCCGCTTGGTAGACGCGCTGGAGAACCAGGGCTTCTCCACCGGCTACCAGCATAATTTCCTGGATACCCACTTCATCCAAACCCTAATGACCTATAATATATAATGCATGGCAAAAAGCAGCCCACCGGGCTGCTTTTTATTTTTCCATGCGATGTCTAAAGTCGAAGAAAAGCGATTCTTCATAGACAATCTGCGCGGGGTATGGTATAGTGTGAGTAAGCGCAAGCAGAAAAGAAAAGGCAGGCAGGTTTATGAGCAAATACGAAAAAGCGGAACTGACCAACATGTGCATGATCTATGACGGTGCCGGGCGTGTGGTGGTGCAGGACAAGGTCGGCAAAAGCTGGGGCGGGATCACCTTTCCCGGCGGACATGTGGAGAAAGACGAGTCCTTTGTGGATTCCGTTATTCGAGAAGTGAAAGAAGAGACCGGGCTGGATATTCAGTCCCCCAAACTGTGCGGGATCAAATGGTGGGAAGCAGGTCACGGCCGGCGCTACATTATCCTGCTGTTCAAAACCGACCGCTACACCGGCACGCTGCATGATTCTAACGAAGGCAAAGTGTTTTGGACCGAATTAGACGCGCTGCGCTCCATGCGCCTGGCGCCCAGCTTTGACAAAATGCTGGATGTTTTCACCAACGAGGATATACAGGAATACATCCAGCGCAAAGGAACGGATGGATGGACGGATATTTTGAAATGACAAAACAGGAAATGATGGCCACCGTGTATCGCCAACTGGCGCTGGACTATAATTGCCAACCGGAGGATTTTACAAGAAGCGGCATCCTTTTTACAGAAGCAAAAATGCAGCGAGGCCGGCGGGAAATGCCATTTATCACCCCGCGTCTGGAGGTGATCACCATGGGCAAAAGCACCGTGGTCAACGCATCTAAAAGTGTTATGCCCTATGTAAAGCAAAAATTTAGGAACAAAAGCAGCTACGAAATTCTAACCGACAAGCTGGTCTACGGCGCAAATCCCTACTATCTTCCGGATATAGAGCACATAAAGCCTATGGAAAACGCCGCCTGTTCCTTTGTTCTGCTGGATAAAGACCTGCACGGTTTGTATAAAAACAAGGGCTTTTCAAACGCATTACAGTATGACCGCGACAGCGCGCGACCAGAAGTGCTGGCCGCCGTAGCCTATGACCAAGAGCAAATCGTCGGCATTGCTTGTGCCAGCGCAGATAGCCAGACAATGTGGCAGATTGGCGTGGATGTGCGCCCTGCCTATCGCGGCAATGGCATCGGGGTAAAGCTGGTGAATATGCTGACCATAGAGACTTTGGCTCGAGGTGTGGTGCCCTATTACACCACGGACATTGCCAATATAAGCTCTCAAAAAGTGGCCGTCAAAAGTGGCTATTTGCCCGCCTGGACCCATTGCTTTAGGAACCGATTACCAAAATTCCATAAATAAAAAGCAGCCCCCGGGCTGCTTTTTATTTTGCCGTCGGTGGGGCGAAAATCGCAGTATTTCTAATAAACCCGGCGGCTTTTCTGAAGTCCGGCCGGTGTGCGCGTGGTATAGTAAGGCTGTGTGCCGGGCAACGAGAACCGGATATAGACAATCGCCGCCGGGCGTAACCTTGTAAAAAGCGCAAAAAAAGACGGAACCACTCTACATGGTTCCGTCTTTTGTTTTGCTTGATGGACTTACTCCCCCGCCTCGGTAGAGAGCAGCACCCGGTCGTTGTCAAACTCCTCACCGGAGGTAACCTTAAACTTATCCAGCAGATCCTTGGTGGTCAGTTTCTTCTTCTCCTCACCGCTTACATCATAGATGATCTTGCCCTCGTTCATCATAATCAGCCGGTTGCCGATGGCAATGGCATCCTTCATATTGTGGGTGATCATAATGGTAGTCAGGTGATCCCGGGCCACGATCTTCTCCGTCAGATCCAGCACCTTCTTGGCGGTTTTTGGATCCAGCGCTGCCGTGTGCTCATCCAGCAGCAGCACCTTCGGCTTCTTCAAAGTGGCCATCAACAGGGTCACCGCCTGGCGCTGACCACCGCTGAGCAGACCCACCTTGGAGGTCAGGCGGGTATCCAGCCCCAGATCCAGTTCCTTGAGCATCTCTGCATACTGAACCTTTTCTTTTTTACTAACGCCGGAACGCAGGGTTCGCCCCTTGCCACGGCGAGCGGCGATGGCCAAATTCTCGGCGATCTGCATATCCGCAGCAGTGCCGGTCATGGGGTCCTGGAACACACGGCCGATGAACTTGGCGCGCTTGTATTCCGGCAGCTTGGTCACATCCTTGCCGTCGATCACAATGGAACCGCAGTCCACCGGGTACACACCGGCGATCATATTCAGCATCGTGGATTTGCCGGCGCCGTTGCCGCCGATTACCGTTACAAAATCGCCCTCGTTCAAGGTTAGATCAATGCCGCAAAGGGCCTTTTTCTCATTGATGGTGCCGGGGTTAAATGTCTTTTGTACACCTGTGATTTTAAGCATTGTCCTTGCCCCCCTTATTCGTCTTTACATGCTTGGCGCTCAGCTGCCCTTTCCAGTACGGCACGCCCAGGAACAGCGCCACCACCAAAGCGGAGAACAGCTTCAGGTCGTTGGCGTTCAGGCCCATTTGCAGCACCAACTGAATGACAATATAGTAGATCACGCCGCCCAGCACCGCTGCCAGCAGGCGCAGAGCAAAGTTTTTGAACAGCTTGCCAAAGATCACATCGCCGATGATCACTGCCGCCAGGCCGATAACGATAGCGCCGCGGCCCATGTTAATGTCCGCAAAGCCCTGATACTGGGCCAGCAGACCGCCGGACAATGCCACAATGCCGTTGGAGAGCACCAGTCCCAGCACCTTGTTGAACCCGGTGTTGATGCCGTTGGCGCGGGCCATGGCCTCATTGCACCCGGTGGCGCGCACGCCGGCGCCCAACTCCGTGCCGAAGAACCAGTACAGCAACCCAATGATCACCAGCGCAAAAGCACCGCCGACGAGAATGGATTTGGGAATATACCGCAGGGATACCAAGATCCCGTATTCATCAATATTCAGCGCCACATTGGCACGACCGCTCATAATCCGCAGGTTTACGGAATACAGTGCCAGCTGGGTCAAAATACCTGCCAAGATCGCCGGTATGCCAAACTTGGTATGCAAAATACCGGTAACCAGTCCGGCAATACACCCGGCCAAGAACGCCAGCAGCATGGCCAGCCAAATGTTCATCCCTGCAATAGTACACACCACCAGCACGGCGCCGCCGGTGCCAAAGCTGCCGTCCACCGTCAAGTCGGCCAAATCAAGAACCTTAAAGGTCAAATACACGCCCACTGCCATGATACCCCAGATGATACCCTGGGCACAAGCACCGGGCAAAGAAGCTAAAAATCCGCTCATTGCACAATCTCCTTCAATTTAAAGTGCTAAATTCGCAAAGCGTAGTCCTATCTTACCAAATCCGCCGTAAAAAATCAAGTAGAGGACGCCAATCTCTCTACCACCGAACCACACGCCTAATCAACCACACAAAAAACCGGGCAGCATTTCTGCTGCCCGGCATCGTAGCAATGTTTAACCTTCGATTGCCTTGTAGCCGTCTACCACCTTCACGCCCAGTGCCTTGCAGCGGGCGGCGTCATATTCCTTGGTCAACTTGTTTTCCGGCACAAACGCAATGTCCATGGTTGCCGGGTCTTTGCCGTTAACCAGAATGTCATAAGCCATTTCGCCGGCCTTGTAGCCGATGTCGTAATAGCTGATGGACAGAGTGGCTATGCCGCAGCCGGAGCAAATGCCCTCCTCACCGGCAATAATGGGTACGCCGGCAGGCTTTGCAATGTTGTCAATGGTCTTGGCGCTGGAGGCCATGGTGTTGTCTGTGGGAACATACAGCACATCGCTGTTCTGGCAAGCCAGCTTAGTCACAGAAGCGATCTCATTGGAGTCCGCAGCGGTGTATTCCTTCACTTCCAGGCCCATTTCCTTCAGCTTTGCGCCCACAACGGTGGCCTGGTACTTGGAGTTCTTCTCCGCAGAGCAGTACAGAATGCCCACTTTCTTGGCATCCGGCACCCACTCTTTAACCATGGCAGCCTGCTTATCCAGCGGTGCCAGGTCGGCGGTACCGGTCACATTGATCCCGGTCTTGGTGGCAGTCTCGTCCTTCAGACCCAGAGCCACACCGTAGCTGGTGACGGAGGTACCCACAATCGGAATGGTGTTGGTTGCCGTGCGGGCAGCCACCAGTGCGTCCGTAGCGTTGGCCATGATCAGATCCACATTCTGAGACACATACTGGTTAACAATGGTGGAGCACAGGGTGGAATCGCCGGCGGCGTTCTGCTCTTTGAAAGTCACCTTGTCGCCCAGCTTGTCCGTCAGTGCCTTCTTAAAGCCCTCGGTAGCCTTATCCAGTGCCGGATGCTGCATGGACTGGCAGATACCTACAGTATAAGTGTCCTTGGCACTGCCGCCGGAACAACCGGCAAATACAGAAGCCACCAGCAGCCCGGACAGCGCCACGGCAGCGATCTTCTTCACAACCTTATTCATTGTAATAACCCCTTTTCTCGGTAAATTTATGATGATTTTAGTTTAGCACATAAAAGCGTTAAAGTCAACACCTTTTTTCTTGCATAAATGCCTGCCCGGGTGTATAGTGAAGTTATCATAACGAAAAGGGGATATTCCTATGCAACTGAACCCGTACCGGGATCTGCCCTGGGAGCAACTGATGCCCACCGCCCGGCGCAAGCTGCTGTGCAGCGACAAAAACTATATGTTCGTCTTAATGGAGTGCAAGGCCGGCACTGCCCAGCCGCCCCACAGCCATCCCCACACCCAGGTGGATTACCTACTGGAGGGCGAGATTGATATGCAGGTGGGCGACGAAGTGCGCCGTATGCACGCAGGCGACATTGTGCAGGTGCCCGGCAATGTGCCCCACGCCTTTTGCCGGGTCTACCAGGATACCCGCTGGCTGGAATTCTTCACCCCTGCCCGAGAGGACATTTTGCCCCGGGAAGAACAGAAAGAAAAAGAATAATTCAAACCCTTTGGCGCCCCTTGTCGCAAGGGGCGCGCTTTTTTTGTTTTGCTTGTTCCAATAAATGAGTAAGGGCGGCAATCTGCCGCCCTTACCAAAATTACAAACAACATCACACCACCTACAAAGCCCGGCACTTCCTTTTCCCCGCCTGCCGAATATAAAGCGCCCCGCAAAATACGGCGCAAACGGCGGCGGCAATGGGCACGGCCCACCAAACAGCCCCGGTGCCCAGGGGTGCCGCCAGGCACGCACCCACGCACAGGCACAACGGCAGCGCACCGGCAGTAACCAGCGCCGATTTGGCTCGGTTTACCGACTGGAAATAGGCACTCACCGTCAGTACCGGCGGCAAGAACAAAAGAGCCGGTGCCAACCGCCGCAAGCAGTAGACACCAAATTGCACGATCGCCGGATCGCGGGTAAAAATACCCAGCAGCGCTCCGCTCAAAGCATAACACACTGCCACAGCAGCCACCGCATACACCAGTCCCAACTGCACCGTGCGCACCACCGTTTGGCGCACCCGGCTATGCAGACCGGCACCGTAGCTGCTGCCGATGATCGGCGCTGCTGCCAAGCAAAGAGCGGAGAACGGCGCCAAGGCAAATTCCGCCAGCCGACTCACATAGCCAAAGGCCGCCACACCCACCGTACCTGCCCGAGGGGCTAACAAACCGTTCATCACCACCAGCACAACAGACAGACTGCCCATTTGCACCAAGGTGGGCAGCCCCAGAGTCAAGATCCGCCCCACGGTGGCGCGATCCGCCCGCACGCCACGGAATTGCTGGCAGGAAAACCGGGTGAAAAACAATACGCTCATACAAAAGCTCACCGCTTGGGCGATCACCGTGGCCCAAGCCGCACCGGCAATGCCCAGGTGCAGCCGATAGATCAGCAACCAATCCAGCAGCAAGTTCACCCCGGTAGGCAACAGCCAGATCCAAAGGCTGTAATCCATACGCCCCTCCGCCCGTATAATAGACGAAAACCCGGTGGAGAACACGTTGCCCGCTGCCAAAATGGTAAAATAGGTGCGGGCATAAGGCAAAATCTCTGCCGTGGCACCGAACAGCCGCAGCAGCGGCGTGCGAAACAACAAGCAAACGCAGGTAATCCCCAGCGCTGTGGTGTAAAAGAACGCCATGGCGCTTTTTGTAACCCGGCCTGCCGCCCGGTAGTTCTTTTTTCCCAAACAGGGCGACACCAGCGCCCCGGCACCGGCGCCAACCATTTGGGCAATAGCGCCCTGCAAAACCGTCAGGGGAAAGACCACGCTGATTCCCGCAGCCGCCAGGTCGCCTACCCCGTGGCTGACAAACAACGTGTCTGCCACATTATAAAAGGCACTAAAGAGCAGCGCAGCCAGAGTGTACGGCAGGTGCCGCAGCAAACGGCCGGTCACCGGCGCAGTGGTCAGTGCCTGTGCCTTGTCCTGCGCCTTTTGGCGCCCGCCCTTACCCACGGCGCAAAGTGGCAAAGGCCGCCTTGTAAGCCACAGAAGCGCCACCTATATCCACCATCCAGCCCTGGCTCAAGGGCGTAAAACGATAGTATTTTTCCACTTCCTGGATCAACGCCAGCAGCCCCTGGGCAAAGGCGTAGCGCAGTCGGGTCTCTCGGTTGACTTGCACCGGTACCCGGCAAAGGGCGTTGTGGGTTGCCAAGGACAAAATCTTTTTGTCCAGCGGCGCGGTAAGGGACTCCAGCGACAAAAAGTCCAGCACCGGGTCGCCCCACAGGCTGCGCTCCGGGTCGATCCAGGCAAACCGGGTTTCTCCGTCCACCGTATGGCACAGGATATTGCTGCTCCACAGATCAAAATTCACCATCACGCAAGGTGCCGCCGCCAGCACCGCCCGATACTGCCGGGCATACGCCAGCAGGCGCTGCCCGCGGCGGCTGGTCTTGCCCATACGCCGGGCATCTGCCAACAGGTTCTCGATCATGGAAATGTAAGCGTCCGCCCAGTTCTCATACAGTCCATTTTGCACATAACCGTAGCCGGTGCCGGACACATTATGGATCTGCGCCACCATCTCCGCTGTGCGCCGGTGTTTCTCCGCACTGGGCAGCGGGCACTTGTCTCGGTGCACCCCGGGCAGTCGCTCCATCACCACCCAGGGCGCGCCGCACAGGTTGCCCGCCGGGTCACTATACAGAATATCCGGCACAGTAATCTCCGTGTGCTGCCGGATCTGATCGTACCAGTACAGCTCGGTGGCCAGCATATCCCGCTCATAGGTCATCACCGGCACCTGGGGTCGGGGCGCAATCTTCATCACCACCGGCGGGTTTGTCTCCGCTGCAAAAACGGCGTTGAACATACCGTCCCCCAGCAGCCGAAATTGCACCCCCGCGCTGTCCAGTCCGGCTTGTTTCAGCATATCCCGCAGCACCGCGTCGGTAGGCAGGGTCTTGGTCTTACTTTTCATATTTGGGTCACTCCTTTCCAACGCTATCATAGCACACCCCCCCATTTTGTCTACCAAAAAGCCGAGAAAATACAACAAATCCCCATCGACTTGCGCCGCCCCGGTTGACGGACAGCCTCCGGGCAGCTATACTGCACTTAGGGGGAATTCAAATGGATAGTGCATCTTTAATGAGTATTCGGGTGATCCCGAAAAGCGTCAAGGAAGAAACCGGACACCACGCGCTGGAGCGACTGCACCATACCCCATACCGGGACGAGGTGCGCCTGTTCTCCTGCCTGCAACGGGGTGATCTGAAAAAGCTGATCTACGAACTGGGGCAGATCGGCATACAAAATATTACCGTAGGCCAAATGTCGGAGAACGACTTGCAGCAGCAAAAATATATGGCTGTCAGCTTTATCACCCTGGCCACCCGCTACGCCATTCAAGGGGGTCTGGGCGAAAGCAACGCCTATGCGTATTCGGACGATTTTATTCGCCGCATTGACGCGGCCAGCACCAAGCGCACCGTGCACGCTGCCATTGTGGACGGCGCCATTGAACTGACCAATATGGTCAGCCGGGCGCAAAAGGACCTGACCTACTCACCCCATGTGCGCCGCTGCATTGCCTATATCAACAAAAACCCGGACCGCAAGCTGACGGTGGCTGCCGTGGCCGCCCACTGCGGCCTGTCGCCGGACTATCTCTCCCATCTGTTCAAATGCGAATTGGGCGTAAACCTGAGCACCTATATGACCGCCCAAAAGCTGGAGTTAGCCAAAACCCTGCTGTGGGAGGGCTGCGCCGCCGAGCAGGTGTGTTACAGCCTGGGCTTCTCCTCCCAATCCCATTTTATCGCCCTGTTTAAGCGCCGATTCGGTATGACCCCACGGGAATACACCGCTCTGCTGGGCACGGAAAAGTGAATGCATAATAGCAGCGCCCCTTGATTTGCAAGGGGCGTTTTTTGTTTTACTTGCCGTAGGGCGGGGGCTTGCTCCCGCCGTCCAATCCCTCCGTCTGCTCGCAAGCTCGCAGCCACCTCCCTTTGCAAGGGAGGCAAATCGGTTACAACACCTTAGGCTCCCTTGTAAAGGGTGGCTCCCCGCAGTGCGGGGAGATGTCGCGCAGCGACAAAGGGGACGGGCGCCAGTTAGGCGCTGTCAGCGCAGCTGACTGAGGGATTTGCGGGCGGCAGATTGCCGCCCCTACCAAGCATCAAATCAAATACGGTACGATAGACAAAAGACGCAAGCACGCGCTGCAAATCCCCACGCCACCGCACTTCACTCTTGATTCTTCCGCAAAAGGTGGTATAATCGTTGTGCACATTTTTTGTATGCGGAGAGGGAATTATGAAATATAACAAAAGCGCGACTTTGCGCTTTGCGTTCAAGCAATCACTGCCGGTGCTGTTCGGCTACTTGTTTTTAGGCGCAGCGTTCGGTATTATGCTGTTTAAGGCCGGCTACAATTGGGTGTGGGCGGCGCTGATTTCGCTGCTGGTGTATGCCGGGTCCGGCCAGTTTCTGCTGGTGTCGCTGATCTCCTCCGGCGCCGGGCTGGCCACCACCGCACTGATGACGCTGTTTATCAACACCCGCCACATGTTCTATGGCCTGTCTTATATTGAAAAGTTCAAGGCCGGCGGCTGGCGCTATCCTTTTATGATCTTTACTTTAACGGACGAAACCTACTCGGTAAACGCCTCCATCCTGTCTGTGCCGGATGGGGTAGACGAGCCCCGGGCGCGCTTTCTCATCGGCGAGCTTGACCATGTGTACTGGATCATCGGCTCCGTGCTGGGCTCTCTGCTCAGTGCCGCCCTGCCCATGGACTTTACCGGCATTGATTTTTCTATGACCGCCCTGTTTGTGGTGATTTTTATTGACCTGATCCGCAACCAAAAGGGTCGCGCCGGGCTGATCGGCGCTCTGGGGCTGTGCGCCGGCATTCTGTGCCTGCTGATCTTCGGGGCAGACAAATTCCTGCTTCCCTCCCTGGTGCTGACCGTGGCGGTGCTGTCCGCCGGGCGCCCCTTCTTTGATCCGGAACGGAGGGCTGCCAAATGACCAACACCCATTTGCTGATCATGGTGCTGGTGGCCGCCGTCTGTACCTTTGCCACCCGCCTGTTTCCCTTTGCCCTGTTTGGGGGCAAAAAGCAGGTGCCCAAGTTCGTGCAGTACCTGGGCAATGTGCTGCCGGTAGCGATCCTGGGCATTCTCATCGTCTATTGTCTTAAGGATTTTGAGCAGGGCAATGTGAACTACATTGTGCCCCAGCTGATCGCCGTGGCGCTCACCGCCGGGATGCATCTGTGGCGCAAAAATACCCTTTTGAGCATCGCCGTGGGCACCATCGGCTATATGCTCCTGATCCACTTTGTGTTTGTGTGACAAAAACACAAAATACAAAAATGACCGCACCGGGAATGGTGCGGTCATTCTTTTTTCGCTCTCAGTGGTATTCACACCGCAGCGGGAACAAAGCGATAGCCACGACCCCACACTGTATGGATCAGATCCAAATTAGAATCCAGTTCCTTGAATTTGTCTCGGATCCGGTTTACATGAACGGTGACGGTAGAGGTCTCGCCCAAGCTGTTGTACTGCCAAATCCGATCAAACAGCTGTTCCTTGCTAAAGACTTCGTCCGGGTGGCCGGCTAAAAAATACAGCAGCTCAAACTCCTTATTGGTCAACGCCACCTCCTGCTCCCGAAACCAGGCACGGCGGGTGGCAGGATCCAACCGCAGGGCGCCGCTTTCCAGCACTGCGTCCTTGGTCGGCGGGTGCGCAGCGCCGTCGCCGGTGAGCCGCTCATACCGGCTGATATGCGCCAGCACCCGGGCCACCAACTCGCCGGGGGAAAAGGGCTTAACCACATAGTCGTCCGCACCAACGCCCAGGCCCTTGATCTTGTCCAAATCCTCTTTCTTGGCACTGACTAAGATAATCGGTACATTCTGCTCCCGGCGAATGGAGCGGCAAACCTCCAGTCCATCCATTCCCGGCAACATAATATCCAGCAAAATCAGGTCAAACCGACCATCCAACGCCGTGCGCAGTCCGGAGGGGCCGTCCGCTGCCACCGATGCCTGTAAGCCCGCTGCCTCCAGATAATCCCGCTCCAGCCCGGCAATGCGTGGGTCGTCCTCAATAATCAATATCTGCTTCATCTGCAACATGCTCCCTTTTGGGTAACGAAATAAAAATCGACAGCCCCGCGTCCGTATGACTGCGGGCCCAAATAGAGCCGCCGTTCTGCTCTACAATTTGCTTGCACACCGCCAGCCCCAGTCCGCTGCCCTGGCTCACCTGGCTGCGGGCCGGATCCGTGCGGTACATGGCGTCAAAAATCTTGCGCAGCTGATCCTTATCCACGCCGATGCCGTTGTCTGCAAATTCCAGAATCACCACCCGATCATAGGCGGTGGCCGTCAATGTCAACCGACCGGGCACACCCGGGCGAGCGTACTTGACCGCATTGCCCAGAATGTTCAAAAACACCCGGCGAAAAGCGTCCGTATCGATCTCAATCTGCGTATCTGCCGGGCAGTGATTTTCCAGCGCAAAGGTACAGCCGCGGTCCTCCATAAAAGCCGTCAGCTCCGGCGCAGCATCGTCCAGCACCGCTTGCAGCTGCACAATGGAGCGATCGTTGCCTGTGCTGCCCAGCTCCAGCTTGGACAGCGCCAGCAGATCATCGAGAATTTTCTCTGTCTGCACAGCGGAGTCGTAAATGGTCTGCAAATACCGCTGCTGCTTCTCCGGCGTGTTGGCAATGCCGTCCCGTAGCCCCTCGGCGTAGCCCTTAATGCTGGTGAGCGGGGTGCGCAGATCATGGGCAAAGCCGGCGGTCATCTCCCGCCGCAGTTGCTCGCTTTTTTCGCGGCTCTCAATGGTCTCTTTCAGCCGCAGGCGCATGGCGTTAAAGCTCTCCACCGTTTGGCCCAACTCATTGGTAGAGTCATAGTCGATCTGATAATCCAGATTGCCACCGGCAATGGCGTCCGCTCCCCGGGCAATCTTCTGAATGGGGCGCACAATGGTGCGGCTGGTAAAGAAAGAGAACGCCGCCACCGCAGCGGCAAAAATCAGCACAATGGCCAGCACCACCAATCCGGTACGCCCCATCAACAGACGCGACAGCGTGCCCCGCGCCGCCGGCTCCGTTTGATCCGCCACCGTATAGCCGGTGCCGGTGAGCACCAGGCGGCAGCGCTGATCCCCGGCCTGCACATGACTGACGATCACCAGCCCGTCCTGACCGAAGTGGTACACATTTTTTTCCGAATCAAAGGCCACGATCTGCCGGGCACGCCCCAGCACATCCTTGCACCCGGCGCTTCGATAAAATACCTTGTCACCCCGTCGAATTTCCAGCGCCACGCCCCGCTTCTCCAGCGGTGCGGCGTAGGCGGCAATATCCGCCAGCTTTTCTGCGTCCGTATCTTTGGTGCGCAGCAACACATCAGACAGGTTGCTCACCGTCTGATTCCAGCCGATCTGGTTGACCAGGCTGTACCTGTCCGCCGTCTCCGCCGCCAACTGAAAGGTGTGGGAGGTGCTGTGCAGCAGTCCCAGGCACACCAGCGCCACCAGCACCAGCGGTATGGCGATGGCCAGCACGGTGGTGAGCACAATGCGGGTGTTGATCTTTAAGTTCTTGGAAGAACGCTTTGGCTTTTTGCCGGACATATCAATAACTCTCCCGGGGAATCCGTCCGTGCTTTACATCCTTGCTGTGACGAATATTCTCCAAAATAGAGCCCAGATGAATCCGGGCAAAATTGTACGCCTCGGTTTGTATATCCATATCATCATGGGTCACCCAGTAACGAATAACCCCTTTCATACCGGTAATAATATATTCAATGCTCAGGTCACTGATCCCCTCAATGTCCCCTTTGATCAGGTCCAACGCCGTGCGAATGGTTTTCTCGATCTTTTCAGAGAACACCACGGTGCCCGGATCCGTCAACAGCAACCGATACAAATCCCGATCCTCGTCGATCACCCGTTGAATACTGATCAGCAGCGCGGCGGTGCAATCAATGGTAAAGTCCAGATCCTTGATCTTGATCAGATCTTTGCTCACCCGCCAATACACTTTGCGCATCAGCTCATTGCTGATTTTGTTAAGCAGATCAAACTTGTCCTCATAATGCAAATAAAATGTATTCCGGCTGATCAGCGCCCGGTCGGTAATATCCTTGACTGTAACGGAATCAAATCCGTTTTCGTCAATCAATTCAAAAAAGGCATCCCGAATGGACTTTTTGGTGCGCCGAATACGCAGATCTGTTTTTTCCTCCGGATTATTCCCGGAATTCCGCTTGGACATACGATACCCCTTTTCATGTGCCCGCAAAACGAGCGTGTTTGTTATGATACAGTGCTAAATAACTAACACCTGTACTTATAACAGTACACGAAAACGGAATCAATGTCAATAAATCGCCCCTTTTTTCCCGTTTTTGACATTTTTTTGCAGAAAAAACACCTTCCCGGTGGGAAGGTGTCGTGTTAAAAATACAGCGGCGGGGAGCAAGCCCGCACCGCATAATCCCTGCGGGTTTGCCTGCGGCAAACCCACATCCCTTTACGAGGAAGACAAAAAAGATTATCTTAGGCGTGGCAACCTGCCGCCCGCAATTTCTCATTCTGCCAGCAAATCATTCTCCCGCAGCAGCGCGGCAAAATGCGCCACATCCGCGGCAGCACGCTGCCGTTCCACTTCATACTCATGCATCAGCGCCTCAACCACCTGCGCTTCGGTGGTGGGCTGCAAAAAGCAGTTCCAAAGAAAAGCCCCGGTATCGTTCAGGGTAATCATACCGTTAAAATCCGACGAGGCGGCGCCCACAGGCACCACTATGTTGCTGCCGGCAATCTTGCGCATGGCAAAGCCCGGTTTGATCTGCATAAAAAGTCACCTCAAAGTCATTCTTTTACCTATACTATACTGTATTGGGGCAAAACTTTCAACAACTTGCTTAAAACATTCTTACAAATAGCGACATTTTTTTATAGTTTTAGTCTTGAAGCGCAGCAAAAAAATGGTTATAATAACCTTGGTAATTTTGATAAATTATTAAGTATTGTTGGAAGGAGTAAATCATCATGACTTATTCAAATGAAGTTGAGCAGATGTGTACCGTTAAAAAGGGTCCGCATCACGGTCCGGCTCCCATTCCTGAAGAAGGCAAGTGGGTCAAGAGCTACCAGATCAGCGACATCTCCGGTTTCTCTCACGGTATCGGCTGGTGCGCACCCCAGCAGGGCGCCTGCAAGCTGAGCCTGAATGTGAAGAACGGTATCGTAGAGGAGGCCCTGGTGGAGACTGTGGGCTGCTCCGGTATGACCCATTCCGCCGCTATGGCCGCAGAGATCCTGCCCGGCAAGACCTTGCTGGAGTGCCTGAACACCGACCTGGTGTGCGACGCCATCAATGTGGCTATGCGCGAGATCTTCAAGCAGCTGGCTTACGGTCGTTCTCAGTCCGCATTCTCTGAGGACGGTCTGGTTGTCGGCGCTGCTCTGGAGGACCTGGGCAAGGGCCTGCGCAGCCAGGTGGGCACCATGTTCTCCACCAAGCTGAAGGGCGTGCGCTACATGGAGATGGCTGAGGGTTATGTGACCCGCATGGCTCTGGACGAAGAGGGCGAGGTCATCGGCTATGAGTTCGTAAAGCTGGGCAAAATGCTGGAGGATATTCGTCACGGCAAGAGCCCCAACGAGGCTTACGAGGCAAACATTGGCAACTACGGTCGCTTTGCTAACGCTGCAAAGTACATTGACCCCAGAGAAGAATAAGAGAAGGAGGACAATACCATGGCAAATGATGTAAAGTTTGAAGGCAAGGAAAGAAGACTTGCCAAGATCGAAAAGTGCCTTGCCGAGTACGGTCTCTCCAGCCTGGAGGAGGCAAGAGATCTTTGCCTGTCCAAGGGCATTGATGTAGACGGTATCGTAAAGGGCGTGCAGCCCATCGCTTTTGATAACGCCAGCTGGGCATACACCCTGGGTGTGGCCGTTGCACTGAAAAAAGGTGTGGCCACCGCTTCCGAGGCTGCCGCAGCCATCGGTATCGGCCTGCAGGCATTCTGCATTCCCGGTTCCGTTGCCGAGCAGCGTAATGTAGGTCTGGGCCACGGTAACCTGGGCGCCCGCCTGCTGCACGAGGACACCAAGTGCTTCGCTTTCCTGGCCGGCCACGAGAGCTTTGCTGCCGCTGAGGGCGCAATCGGCATTGCCCGTACCGCCAACAAGGTTCGCAAAGAGCCCCTGAAGGTCATCCTGAACGGCCTGGGCAAGGACGCTGCTTATATCATCTCCCGCGTTAACGGCTTCACCTATGTAAAGACCGATTATGATTTTTACACCGGCGAGCTGAAGATTGAGGAAGAAAAGGCATTCTCCGACGGCGAGCGCGCTGCCGTAAAGTGCTACGGCGCCAACGATGTGCTTGAGGGCGTTGCCATTATGAAGCACGAGGGCGTAGATGTTTCTATCACCGGTAACTCTACCAACCCCACCCGCTTCCAGCACCTGGTTGCCGGCACCTACAAGAAGTGGGCCATCGAGAACGGCAAGAAGTACTTCTCTGTCGCTTCCGGCGGCGGCACGGGCCGTACCCTGCACCCCGATAACGTGGCCGCAGGCCCCGCAACCTACGGTCTGACTGACTCTATGGGTCGTATGCACGGCGACGCACAGTTCGCCGGCTCTTCCTCCGTTCCCGCTCACGTTGAGATGATGGGCCTGATCGGTATGGGTAACAACCCCATGGTCGGCGCTACCGTGGCTTGCGCAGTGGCTGTGGAAGAAGCCACCAAATAAGCCAAAACGGCATAAAATCACCCCCGCACGCCCGGCGTGTGGGGGTTTCTTTTTGCGTTATATTATGAGGGCGCTCCCTCAGTTGACCGTAGGGCGGGGGCTTGCTCCCGCCGCAAACTCGGTTAATCGTAGGATGGAGAGCCATTCCCTGCCGCAAACATCACGCCCCGGCAGCCACCTTGGCGGCGCGGGCAATGTGGGTGCGAATTACGGTGCAGGTCTCCTCAAACGCCTGCTGTTCCGCAGCGTTCAAGGGAAGCTCGATAATATCCTCAATGCCGTCCCTGCCGATGACGCAGGGCACACCGGCGTGCAGATCTTGCTGACCGTACTCCCCTTGCAACAGCACGGAAGCAGGCAGCACCCGGTGCTCGTCCCGAAGAATGCACTTGACCATATCCGCCAGCGCTGCGCCGATGCCGAACTCCGTGGAGCCTTTGCCCTCAATGATCTCGTTGCCGATCTGGCGGGTGCGCTCCAAAATCAGATCCTCATCCAGCTTGCCGTAACGCGCCGGATCCTGCCGGCGCAGGGCGGTATAATCCCGACCGCCGATGGTGGTGGAGGAGAAGGGAATCAGCGAGGAATTGCCGTGCTCGCCCAAGGAGCAGGTAGTCAGGCTGCGGCGATCCACACCGGCGAGCTCGCTGATGGTGCGCTTCAGCCGGGCGGTATCCAAAAGCGTGCCGGTAGAGAAGCACCGCTCCCGGGGCAGCCCCAGGGATTTGCGGGTAAAATCTGCAATGATATCCGCCGGGTTCGTAATGGTAATCACAATGCCCTGATAATCCAGCGGCTTTAAGTGGCTGCACACATCCCGGAGCATACGCACCGAGTCGTCCAGCATATCCAGCCGCGTTTGCCCGGGCTTGCGGGGCTGACCCACGGAAATAACAATAATATCCGCCGTTTTGCAGTCGTCATAATTCCCCACACGCACGGTACAACTGCCGGGCGTGAACAGGCAGGCGTCTGCCACATCCATGGCGTTGGCGCGGGCTTTCTCCAAATCCGTATCCAGCAGCACGATCTCCTCGCACACGCCGCCAAAGGCCAAAGCCATGGCGCAGTGAGAGCCTACATGCCCGGCGCCGATGATCACAACTTTTCGCTTATCCATAACGCTCACCTCGAACAAATTCTACATCTATTGTACTCCCCGCCCGGTCATTTGTAAAGCCCGCTTGTAACCGGGCGATATTTGTGCCATAATAAAAGCGGTGATCCTATGACAAAACAAAAAATCCTGGTGATCGGCACCGGCGGCACCATCGGTGCCAAGGCCGGTTCTACCATTACGGCGGACGCACCGCTGAAGATTCTAAGCCTATATACGCCCCCAGCGGGGGTAGATCTGATCGGCCGAGCGGCCTTTGACCGCTTTTCCGAGCATGCCGACCTGGCGTACCTGGAGCAGCTTTGCACCTATATGCAGGGAATCGATTACAGCGCTTACCGGGGCGTGGTGCTGCTCCACGGCAGCGACACCCTCACCTACACAGCCGCACTGCTGGCCCACCTGCTGCCGGACAAGCCGCTGGTGCTGGTGGCTGCGGGCACCCCGCCGGAGGCACCGGGCAGCAACGCCCTGCCCAACCTGGACCTGGCGGTGCAATATTTACTAAGCGGCGCCAAAGACGGTGTGCAAATTGCCTACGACAGACTGCATCCGGCCTGGGCCACCACCGAGGCGGACTGCAACGATCGGTTCCACCACGCATCGGTGCCCTTTGTACCGGTCCAGGCCCCGGCGTTCCACCGGCGCCGCATTTTGCAAATCACGCCCCACCCGGGCATAGACTACGGTGCCTTTGATCTGACCGGCGTGGATGCGGTGCTCCACCGCATGTACCACAGTGCCACCGTACCGGAGCCGGCGACCGCATTTGCCCATCGCTGCAAGGAAGCTGGCGTACCCTGTCTCTTTGTGACCCCAAAGCCCGCTGCCTCCTATGTAACCGCCGCTCACCTGCCGGGCGTATGGACAAGCACCACCCCGGAGAGCGCCTTTGCAAAATTGTTATTGACAAACGAGCAGGACTTTGATACAATGACTCTACAAGTGAATGAAAACCGATGAGGCGGAGATAAAAATGTACCGTGCGCCCACAGAGAGCCCCTGTTGCTGGGAATGGGGTGGAAATGCAGCGCATTAAATGGACCGCTGAGGGCACGGTGAACGGCAATTTGCCCAGTATTCCGTGACGAGATGGCCTGCGTCAGTGGCCGGAGATATGATGGTATCTCGCAGAGCGTATGCGTGCTTTTGCACCGTAAACCAAGGTGGCACCGCGAATCAAGTTATTCGTCCTTGGCAGTCTTTTTGACTGCCAAGGTTTTTTTATTTTCTACCGGCTCTGTGAACACCGAAAGGAGCAGTAGAATGGAACTGAAACCCACAAAAGCGCAGATTTTGTGGTTGGCCGAGAAGTACAACACCGTGCCCTTGAGCACCACCCTGCCGGCCACGGTGACCCCCACGCAGGTGCTGCAAAAGCTAAAGACCGTCAGCCGCCACTGCTATATGCTGGAGTCCTGCGAAGACAAAGAAAGCTCCGGGCGGTACACCTTCCTGGGCTTTGATCCCCAGGCGGAGATCCACTGCAAGGACGGCAAAGGCACTGTAATTGACGAGAACGGCTCGCGCACCTTTACCGGCAGTCCAAAGCCCCATATTGCTGCCCTGCTGGAGCGGCACAAAAGCCCCCGACTGCGGGAGCTGCCCACCTTTACCGGCGGGCTGGTGGGCTACTTTGCCTACGACTACGCCAAATACAGCGAGCCGCGGCTGGAGCTGACCGCCGCAGAGGACGGCAACTTTAACGATGTGGACCTGATGCTCTTTGACAAGGTCATTGCCTTTGACCATGTGAAAGAGGAAATCATTCTCATTTTCAATATGAATACCCGCGACCCGGAGGCCGGGTATCGCAGAGGACAAAAGGAGCTGGAGATCATGTGCCGCCTGGTCACAGACAGTCCGTCAGCCCCCTGCCCGCCGAAAGCACGGCTGCAAGCGGACTTTGCCCCCCAGTTTGACCAGGCCGCTTACACCGCAATGGTGGAGAAAGCCAAGGGCTATATCCGGGAGGGCGATATTTTCCAGGTGGTACTGTCGAACAGCCTAAGCGCCAAAATGGAGGGCAGCCTGTTTGACGCCTACCAAATTCTGCGGCGGCAAAATCCATCTCCCTATATGTTCTACTTTTCGTCCGACGATATTGAGATCGCCGGTGCCTCGCCGGAAACACTGGTCAAGCTCACCGACGGCAAGCTGTTTACCTACCCACTGGCCGGCACCCGCCCCCGGGGCAAGACCCCCGCAGAGGACGCGGCGCTGGAGGCCGGACTGCTGCAAGACAAAAAGGAGCTGAGTGAGCACAATATGCTGGTGGACCTGGGGCGCAACGACCTGGGCAGGGTCAGCGCCTTTGGCTCCGTCAAAGTCAGCGCTTACCACAGAATACTGAAATTCAGCCATGTGATGCACATCGGATCTGAGGTGGAGGGGCAGCTGGCGCCGGGCAAGACCGCGCTGGACGCCATTGAGGCGGTGCTCCCTGCCGGAACCCTTAGCGGGGCGCCCAAGTTCCGCGCCATGCAGATTATTGATGAGCTGGAGGGCAGCAAGCGTGGCATTTACGGCGGCGCCATCGGCTACATTGACCTGACCGGTAATATGGACACCTGTATCTCCATTCGAATTGCCTATAAGAAGAACGGGACCGTGTACATTCGATCCGGTGCCGGGATCGTGGCCGACTCCGTGCCGGAGAAAGAACACACCGAGTGTATCAACAAGGCCATGGCTGTGGTACAGGCGGTACGAGAAAGCGCAGGTGACGCCCAATGACCCTACTGATTGATAATTACGACTCCTTTGCCTACAATCTGTATCAATATGTAGGCAGCCTGGACCCGCAGGTACAGGTGATCCGCAACGACGACTTGACAGTAGCGGAAATTGAGGCGCTGCACCCCACAGCGGTGATCCTCTCCCCCGGACCGGGCCGACCGGCAGACGCCGGGGTGTGCGAGGCATTGATCCTGGCCCTGGCAGGCAAGTGCAAAATGCTGGGGGTATGCCTGGGACACCAGGCCATTTGCGAGGCCTTTGGTGGGCGCATTACCTACGCCAAGGAACTGATGCACGGCCGGGAATGCAACATGACGATCACCTGCCCCGGCGGCCTGTTTACCGGACTCAGCAGTCCCATGACTGTGGCCCGCTACCACAGCCTGGCAGCCACGGACCTGCCGGACTGCCTGGAAGTGACCGCTACGGCGCCGGACGGCGAAATTATGGCGGTGCAGCATAAAGAATATGAAATTTACGGTGTGCAATTCCACCCGGAGTCGGTGATGACCCCGGACGGCCTGCAACTGATCCGCAATTTTTTGGAGGGATAAACATGATCAAAGAAGCCATTGAAAAGCTGATGCAGGCAGAAAACCTAACCTACGACCAGGTGAAAGAAAGCGTAGACGAAATTATGACCGGTCAGGCCAGCCCGGCGCTGATCGCCTCCTTCCTCACCGCCCTGTCCATCAAGGGTGAAACGGACGAAGAAATCGCCGGGGCTGCCGAGTCCATGCGCTCCAAGGCGCTACCCCTGGACAGCGACGGTGACATTCTGGACATTGTAGGCACCGGCGGCGACAAATCCGGCAGCTTCAACATCTCCACCACCGCCGGCATTATTGCCGCAGCCGCCGGGGTACGCATTGCTAAGCACGGCAACCGGGCCGCCTCCTCAAGGAGCGGCGCTGCCGACTGTCTGGAGGCGCTGGGCGTCAACATCAACGCCAGCAAAGAGACGATGGAGCGTGCCCTGCGGGAGGAGAACATCTGCTTCATGTTCGCCCAAAAGTACCACAGCGCCATGAAATATGTGGCGCCGGTACGCCGGGAACTGGGCATTCGCACCATCTTTAATGTGCTGGGTCCGCTGACCAACCCGGCCCACGCCACCCGCATGGTGCTGGGCGTGTTCAACGCCGATTATGTAGACAAAATCGCCGCCGCTCTGAACCAGCTGGGGGTCACCGACGCCCTGGTGGTCTTTGGCGAGGACGGACTGGATGAAATCTCCGCCTGCGGCGAGACCGAGGTGGCGGAGCTGCGCCACGGCAAGGTGGAGCGCTACACCGTAAAGCCGGAGGACTTTGGCCTGACCCGCTGCACCAAGGCCGATCTGGTAGGCGGCACCGCACTGGAGAACGCAGAAATCACCAAGAATATTTTGCTGGGCAAGTCCACCCCTGCGCAGCGCACCGCCGCCGTGCTAAACGCCGGTGCGGCCATCTATGTGGCCATTGACGGCCTGAGCCTGAAAGACGCTATGCAAAAGGCACAGGATGTGATCGACGACGGCAGCGCTTACAAAAAGCTGCAAGCCTTTATCCGCATAACCAATGAAGAGGACAACCAATGATCTTAGACCGACTGGCAGACGCCACCCGGGCACGCTATGCCCGGCGGATGACCGATACGCCGTTAGACATTGTAAAAAGCCGTGCCCTGGCGCTGCCCAAAGGGAACTTTGCCTTTGAGCGGGCGCTGGAGGCACCGGAGGTCAGCCTGATCTGTGAAGTGAAAAAGGCCAGCCCCTCCAAGGGCCTCATCAGCCCGGACTTCCCCTACCTGGACATTGCCCGGGACTACGCAGCCGCCGGAGCTGCTGCCATCAGTTGCCTGACGGAGCCGGACTACTTTCTGGGAGACGACCGCTACCTGCAAGAGATTGCGGCGGCAGTGCCCATTCCCGTGCTGCGTAAGGACTTTACCCTTTATGATTACCAGATCTACGAGGCCAAGGTGCTGGGCGCCGAGGCGGTGCTGCTGATCTGTGCCCTGCTGGACACGGACACCCTGCGCCGCTATATTGAAATTTGCGACACCCTGGGGCTGTCCGCCCTGGTAGAGGCCCACGACCACCGAGAAATCGCCGGTGCGCTGGCTGCCGGCGCCCGGGTGATCGGGGTCAACAATCGAAACTTAAAGGACTTTACCGTAGATGTGCACAACAGCAGCCGCTACCGTGCACTGGTGCCGGCGGAGATTCGCTTTGTGTCCGAAAGCGGCATTACCACCCCGGCGGATATAGAAGTGCTGCGCCAAAACGGCACGGACGCCGCCCTGATCGGCGAGGCGCTGATGCGCGCCCCGAATCGACGGGCAGCGGTGGAGGCCCTGCTAAGATGACCAGGATCAAAATTTGCGGCCTGCGCACCCTGGCAGACATTGCCGCCGCCAACGAGAGCCGTCCGGACTATATCGGCTTTATCCTCTCTCCCGGCTATCGCCGCAGCATAACCAAAGAACAGGCACTGGCTCTGCGGGAGCAGCTGGACCCGGGCATTGTGCCGGTGGGAGTGTTTGTCAACGCAACGCCGGCATACATTCAAGCCTGCGTAGACTGCGGGGCCATCGAAGCAGTCCAGTTTCACGGCCAGGAAAGTCCGGCAGACTGCGCCGCCATCCACGGGGCGAAAAAAATCAAGGTCTTTGTCACCGGCGAGGACCAACCGGCGCCACCGGGCAGCTATCCGGTGGACTACCTGCTGTTTGACAGCGGGCGGGGCGATGGCATTGCCCCCAAAGACCGACAGATCCCCCCTTGTGACCGACCGTTTTTCCTGGCCGGGGGGCTAAACACAGAAAACATGGCAGAAACCATTGCCGCCTTTTCTCCCTACGGCGTAGATCTTAGCTCCGCCGCAGAGACAAACGGCGTGAAAGATAAAAACAAAATGCAAAAACTGGTAAGGAGCGTACACCATGAGTAAAGGCAGATACGGCATTCACGGCGGGCAATACATTCCCGAGACCCTGATGCACGAAATCGAAAATTTAGAAAAAGCATACGAGCATTACAAAAACGACCCGGACTTTTGCGCCGAGCTGGACACCCTGAACCGGGAATACGCCGGTCGTCCCAGCCTGCTGTACTATGCAGAGAAAATGACAAAGGACCTGGGCGGTGCCAAGATCTACTTAAAGCGCGAGGACCTGAACCACACCGGTTCCCACAAAATCAACAATGTACTGGGTCAGTGCCTACTGGCCAAGCGCTTGGGCAAAACCCGGGTGATCGCCGAGACCGGCGCCGGGCAGCACGGCGTAGCCACCGCCACCGCCGCTGCGCTGATGGGGCTGGAGTGCGAGGTCTTTATGGGCGAGGAGGACACGATTCGTCAGGCGCTGAACTGCTACCGTATGGAGCTGCTGGGGGCTAAGGTGCACCCGGTAAAGAGCGGCACCCGTACCTTAAAGGACGCAGTAAACGAGGCCATGCGGGAGTGGGTCAGCCGGGTAGACGATACGCTGTATGTGCTGGGCTCCGTGATGGGTCCCCACCCCTATCCCATGATCGTCCGTGACTTCCAAAGCGTCATCGGCAGAGAAGCACGCCAGCAAATTTTGGAAAAAGAGGGGCGTCTGCCGGACGCGGTGCTGGCCTGTGTAGGCGGCGGCTCCAACGCCATGGGTATCTTCCACGAGTTCATCCCGGACGAGGGTGTGCAGCTGATCGGCTGCGAGGCTGCCGGTAAGGGGGTGGACACTGCCATGAACGCCGCCACCATGACCTGCGGCAGTGAGGGTGTGTTCCACGGTATGAAGTCCTACTTCTGCCAAAACGAGTTTGGCCAGATTGCGCCGGTGTACTCCATCAGCGCCGGGCTGGACTACCCGGGTGTTGGGCCGGAGCACGCCTACCTGCACGACATTGGCCGTGCCCAATATGTGCCTGTCACCGACGACCAAGCGGTAGATGCCTTTGAGTACATTGCCCGCACCGAGGGCATTATCTGCGCCATTGAGTCCGCCCACGCGGTGGCCTACGCCATGGAGCTGGCGCCTAAGATGGATAAGGACCAGATTATGATCGTGAATTTGTCCGGCCGCGGCGATAAGGATGTGGCCGCCATTGCAAGATACAGGGGGATCGATTTACATGAATAAGAATATTGCGTCTGCATTTGAAAACAAAAAGGCATTTATCGGCTTTGTCACCGCCGGTGACCCGGATCTGGACACCAGCCGCCAAATTCTCTTAGAAATGGCAAAGAACGGCTGCGATCTGATCGAGGTGGGCATTCCCTTCTCCGATCCCATTGCCGAGGGGCCGGTGATCCAGGAGGCCAACATTCGCGCCCTGGCCCAGGGGGTCACCACGGACAAGGTGTTTGACCTGGTGGCAGAGGTATCTGCCCAAATGGACATTCCCTTGGTGTTTATGACCTACCTGAATGTGCTGTTCCGGTATGGCTACGATCGGTTTTGCCGGCGGGCAGCGGACAGCGGAATCTCCGGCGTGATCGTGCCGGACCTGCCCTATGAAGAAAAGCACGAGCTGTCCGATGTTGCCAAAAAGTACGGCATTGCTGTGATCTCTTTGGTAGCGCCCACCAGCCACGAGCGGGTGATGATGATCGCCAAGGAGGCAGAGGGTTTCTTGTACCAGGTGTCCTCCATGGGTGTAACCGGCACCCGCAGCAAGATTGAGACCGATGTGGCCGCCGTAACGGAGCTGGCCCACCGGGTAAGCAATGTGCCGGTGGCCGTGGGCTTTGGCATTCACACCCCGGAGCAGGCCGCCCAAATGGCCCAATTTGCCGACGGGGTGATCGTCGGCTCCGGCATTGTGGAGCTGGTGGCCAAGTACGGCAAGGACGCCCCGGCAAAAGTGGGCGCCTATGTGGCAGAGATGAAAGCCGCCCTCGCGAAATAACAAAACCTATATGTAACACAGCAAAGGACGACCGCCGGTGCGCGGCCGTCCTTTTTGCTTGCAATTCCCAGCAAAATCCGCTACAATGAGGGCAAAGAGGAAATGAGGTGTGCATCTATGCAAAAATCCGCAAAATTCATTCTGCCCTTGCTGCTGACGGCCGCCCTGCTTTTCGGGTTTACCGGCTGTGCCGACAAGAACGAAACACCCACAAACCCCACCACAGAGGCTGTCACGGCAGAGACCACCGCTGCGCCCACCACGCCGGTCACCCTGCAAGCACCGGTGATGGAGACCGAGGACTGGGACGCCTACACCCCCACCAAATACCAAGACAAAGAACACCTGTCGGTAACCCTGAATCTAACGGCGGACCTGACCGCCCAAGACACCATCCTGTACCAAGACGGCAGCAAATATGCGGAGCTGGTAGGCGTAATCGTGCCCGCCAAAGACCAGACCGCCTTTGACAACCTGGAGCTGAACAAAGACTACAACGGCGTGGAATATAAAGAAAAAGGCACCGGCACGCTGCCAAACGGCACCCGCTATACCTATATTATGAGCGACCTGCCCACGGAGACCGGCAGCTGGTATGCCTATTGCTACGCCCTGCCTGCCGGGGACAACCTTTTGCTGCTGACCCTGTATAAAACCGAAAAACAGGCCGCCCTTTCCCCCGCCGACGCCGCCCTGCTGCAAAGCGCCCGGGTGGGATAAGCCAAATACCGTACATTTTTCATAACAAAACACCGCGGGCGGCAGATTGCCGCCCCTACGATAAACCTTTTTGGGACCCCACAATACCGTAGGGGCGGATAGCATCCGCCCGCATTTTTTATTCTCATGGCAAACACAACAATCCCTCCGTCAACGCCTAACGGCGTCGCCACCTCCCTTTACAAGGGAGGCATATCGGTTTCATCTTTTTAGGCTCCCTTGTAAAGGGTGACTCCCCGCAGTGCGGGGAGATGTCGCACAGCGACAGAGGGGACGGGCACCGGTTAGGTGCTGTCAGCGCAGCTGACTGAGGGATTATCACCCACCGCCCCAAGATCTTGGGGCATTTTTTATGCCCACAGGTACCGGTTTGTAACCTTTTTTCGCATAACGGCGGGCGTTTTCGCCGTTTTCAGACCCATTTTGCGCCAATTGTCCAATATCTATATATCCGTATTTTGTGCCATATTGTCAAAATAAAACCCAATATATTGTGGTTTTGCATATTGACAAGCGCACCTGTGCGTGCTACAATAGAACCACGCTTGCGAACGAGATTTGTAATCTTTTTGTAATAAGTTTGAGAAAAGGGGATATGGTATGAAGATCATCAAGAGAAACGGCAGCGAAGTGGATTTTGACCTGAACAAAATCGTAGTAGCCGTCACCAAAGCCAATGCCGCCTGTGAGAAGCAGGAGCTGACCGCATCGCAAATTCAGGAGATCGCCGAGTATGTGGAATTCAAGACGGTAAAGGCCAACCGGGCCTTGTCCGTAGAGGAAATTCAGGACATTGTGGAGGACCAGATCATGGCACAGGGTGCCTTTGAGGTGGCTCGGCGCTATGTGCGCTACCGCTACACCCGCTCCCTGATCCGCAAGGCCAACACCACAGACAACCAGATCCTCTCCCTCATTGAGTGCAACAACGAGGAGGTCAAGCAGGAAAACTCCAACAAGAACCCCACCGTGAACAGCGTGCAGCGGGACTATATGGCCGGCGAGGTGTCTAAGGACATCACCAAGCGCATTTTGTTGCCCCAGGATATTGTGGAGGCTCACGAGGCGGGCATTATTCACTTCCATGACAGCGACTACTTTGCCCAGCATATGCACAACTGCGACCTGGTGAACCTGGAGGATATGCTGCAAAACGGTACCGTGATCAGCGGCACCATGATTGAGAAGCCCCACAGCTTCTCCACCGCCTGCAACATCGCCACCCAGATTATAGCCCAGGTAGCCTCCTCCCAGTACGGCGGCCAGTCCATCAGCCTGGCCCATCTGGCGCCCTTTGTGCAGATCAGTCGGGAAAAGATCCGCGCTTCTGTACAAAAAGAGGCTGAGGCCTTCGGCGCCACTGCCGATCAAGAACAGATCAACAAGATCGCCGAGGAGCGCCTGCGGGATGAAATCCGTCGTGGTGTGCAGACCATTCAGTACCAGGTTGTCACCCTGCTGACCACCAACGGCCAAGCACCCTTTGTGACCGTGTTTATGTACCTGGGCGAGGCCAAGAATGCCCAGGAAAAGGCCGACCTGGCCATGATCATTGAGGAGACGCTGCGCCAGCGGATCCAGGGCGTGAAGAACGAAAAGGGCGTGTGGATCACCCCCGCCTTCCCCAAGCTGATCTATGTGCTGGAGGAGGACAATATCCATGAGGGCGCCCCCTACTGGTACCTGACCGAGCTGGCCGCCAAGTGCACCGCCAAGCGCATGGTACCGGACTACATCAGCGAAAAGAAAATGCTGGAATATAAGGTGGATAAAAACGGAGAGGGCCACTGCTACACCTGCATGGGCTGCCGCAGCTTCCTGACCCCGTATATAGACCCCCAGACCAACAAGCCCAAATATTACGGCCGGTTCAACCAGGGCGTTGTGACCCTGAACCTGGTAGACATTGCCTGCTCCTCCGGCGGGGATATGGACAAGTTTTGGAAGATCTTTGACGAGCGACTGGAGCTGTGCTACCGGGCGCTGATGTGCCGCCACAATCGACTGAAGGGCACCCTGTCCGACGCGGCGCCTATTTTGTGGCAGTACGGCGCACTGGCTCGCCTGGAAAAGGGCGAGAAGATCGACAAGCTGCTGTACGGCGGCTACTCCACCATCAGCCTGGGCTATGCGGGGCTGTATGAGTGCACCCGCTATATGACCGGCAAGAGTCATACAGACGATGAGGGCGGCGGCAAGGCCTTTGCCCTGTCCGTGATGCAGCACTTGAACGACGCCTGCGACAAGTGGAAAAAGCAGGAGAACATTGACTTCTCCATCTACGGCACCCCGCTGGAGTCCACCACTTACAAATTTGCCAAGTGCCTGCAAAAGCGCTTTGGTATCATCAAGGGCGTAACAGACAAGAATTACATCACCAACAGCTACCATGTGCATGTGTCCGAGCCCATCGACGCCTTTACCAAGCTGAAATTTGAAAGCGAGTTCCAGCGGCTGTCCCCCGGCGGCGCCATCAGCTATGTGGAGGTGCCCAATATGCAGCAGAACATTCCGGCGGTGCTCCAGGTGATGCAGTATATCTATGACAATATTATGTACGCCGAGCTGAACACCAAGAGCGACTACTGCCAGTGCTGCGGCTACGACGGTGAAATCAAGATCGTAGAAAATGCGGACGGCAAGCTGATCTGGCAGTGCCCCAACTGCGGCAACACCGATCAGGACAAGATGAATGTGGCCCGCCGCACCTGCGGTTACATCGGCACCCAGTATTGGAACCAGGGCCGTACCCAGGAGATCAAGGACCGAGTCCTGCACTTATAAGATGAATTACGCAGAGATTAAAAAAAATGACATTGCAAACGGAGAGGGCGTGCGCACCTCTCTGTTTGTTTCCGGTTGTCGCAATCGGTGTAAAAACTGCTTTAATGCCGTCACCTGGGACTTTCTGTACGGCAAGCCCTTTGACCAAGCGGTGGAGGACGATATCATTGCGTCCACCCGTCCCCGCTGGATCAACGGCCTGTCCCTGCTGGGGGGCGAGCCCTTTGAGCCGGAAAATCAAGCGCCGCTGCTGGCATTTCTTCGTCGGTTTCGCACCGCCTTGCCGGGCAAGACCGTGTGGTGCTACACCGGCTTTACCTTAGAAGAACTGCTGGGCAAAAGCGGCGAATGCCGCGCCTGCACCCCCCACACCCGGGAGTTGCTGGGGCTGATCGACATATTGGTGGACGGCCGGTATGAGGAAGAACTGGCAGATATTACCCTGGCCTTTCGCGGGTCCAAAAATCAGCGTGTGCTGAACCTACCCGCCACCCTTACGACCGGCGAGCCGGTGCTGTATTTGGAATAAAGCGATTGGTATTCAAATCTGTATGAAAGGCAATCTACCGCCTGCATAATTTCAAAAGGGATCATTCCCGCCCTACGGCTTTCGCCGCCAAATCAACAAACAAAACCGCCCCCGTGATCCGAAACGGACCGCAGGGGCGGTTTTTGTATTGCCTATCTTATTTTTTCTTGGGCTTCTTCACATACACGGCCACCAGCCAGTAGTACACCGGAATGATTAGGAACAGCACCCAGGCCGGGTGCCACAACTTTGCACAAACACCCAGTACCAGAAACACGGTGACGATGACTTCCGGAATAGGCTGTGCCATCATAAAGGCCTTTTGGCTCTTGGTCATACAAGCGCCGGCAAAATGATAGTAAATGGGGATCAGCAGAAAGACCAGCCAGGTGGGGTGCCAGCCAACGGTCAGCCCCAGAGCCACATACACAATAGCCACCACTGCCGGGAACGGGAACTTAAACAGGCTCTTGCCCAGTTTACCGTGAAGGGCGTGGCGCTTCTCTTTCGTTTTCGGCTGCTCTGCCGGCTGCGCCACAGCAGCGGCCTGGCGGGGAGAAGGCTGCGGCGGCGTCAGCAAAGACGGCTCGCCACCTAACAACTGGTCCAGCGTCATGTGATACAGCTCGGCCAATGCAATTAAATTGTCTGTATCCGGTGAGGACTCGCCACGCTCCCACTTGGAGATTGCCTGGCGGCTCAGCCCCAATTTCTCCGCCAAGGCGTCCTGGCTGTAGCCGTTCTCCTTGCGCAGTTGTTGCAGGCGATTTGCTGTTTTCAGATCCATGAGGCCGTACTCCTTCACTGTGTTGTTCTGTTTATTTTACCAAAAATGCTACCCCTTTGCAAGACGGGTCATCTTTTTTTGTACACCGTCACCAAAAAGTCCAAGGTCACCGGCAGCTGCTCCACTTCGTCCAACCGCTGGCGCAGCGCCGGTGCAGTACGATAATAATAAGGGGTCATGGCAAACAGGGTTTGCAAATCCGGCGCGGGGATCTGCACTTCCTGCGCCACCCGGAATTGCCGTTCCATCTCCAGGAGCGGACTTTTCGGCACGATCTCGTCATTGGGATAAGGCCGATCGTACACCGTCTCTTTGATCTGCCACAAATGGTGCGCACCGGGGGTCACGCTGTACAGCCGCCCGCCGGGCGCCAACACCCGAGCAAACGCGCGATCGTGAAAGGGCGCAAACAAATGCAGTGCCGTATCAATGCTACCCTCTGCCACCGGCATACGAGCCAAATTCGCCACAAAGTATTGGCCGCCGTTCTTTCGCTTAGCCGCCAGGCGCACCATAGTCTTAGACAAATCAAAGCCGTAAAGCGCACCGTCGGCAGGCACGCTGTCATAGTACCCCTCACCGCAGCAAATATCCAGCACATTGCCATGCAACAGCGGCGTCAGCGCCTCCTTCAGGCAGCCGTAGTACCCACGCTCCAAAAAGGCATGACGAGCAGCGGCGCTCTCTTTACTGTCGCCCATTTTATCCGCAGATTTAGAGGTGCAAAGCAGGTTCACATACCCCTCTTTTGCCACATCGAAGCTGTGGCCCGCCGGGCAAGTGTACTGCCGTTCTGTACGCAAAAGTGCCCCGCCGCAGACGGGGCACACAAGCACTTGCTCTTTCATTAGTGATGGAACAGACGAATACCGGTCATGGCCATGGCCATACCGAAATCGTCACAGCAGGCGATCACATCGCCGTCCCGCACAGAGCCGCCGGGCTGGGCAATGTACTGCACGCCGCTCTCTGCCGCACGCTCAATGTTATCCTCAAAGGGGAAGAACGCGTCAGAGCCCAGGCTCACGCCGGTGAGTTCTTTGTGCCAAGCTGCCTTTTCCTCCGCAGTAAAGGGCGCCGGCTTCTCTGCAAAGTACCGCTGCCATACACCGTCTGCCAGCAGCTTATCGCTCTCCGGGCTGATATACAGGTCAATGGCGTTGTCTGCCTCGCACTTGCGAATGCCGTCGATGAAGGGCAAAGTGCGCACTTTTTCACTATTTCGCAGCCACCAGTTGTCTGCCTTGTTGCCGGCCAGGCGGGTGCAGTGGATTCGGCTCTGCTGCCCGGCACCAACGCCGATGGTCTGGCCGTCCTTGGCATAACACACGCTGTTGGACTGGGTATATTTTAGGGTAATCATGCTGATGAGCAGGTCGATCTTGGCGCTCTCCGGCAAGGTGTTCACCTTCGTGGGCAGTTCGTTGAACAGATCCATGGAGATCTTGGCATCGTTGCGCTTTTGCTCAAATTTAATACCAAACACCTGCTTGGTCTCCGTCTCCTGGGGCACATAGTCCGGATCCATCTGGATGATCAGATAGTTGCCACGGCGCTTTTTCTTCAAAATCTCCAGTGCCTCGTCGCTGTAAGAAGGCGCGATAATGCCGTCGGACACTTCCTTTACCAGGAACTGGGCCACAGAGGCATCGCACTCGTCGCTAAGGGCGGCGAAGTCGCCAAAGGAGGACACCCGATCGCAGCCGCGGGCGCGCACATACGCCTGGGCAATGGGGCTCAGCTCCAGCCCCTCCGGCACAAAGCACACCTGGCGGTCCGCTGCCGTTAAGGGCTTCGCCACCGCCGCACCGGCGGGAGAAACATGCTTAAAGGAAGCGGCGCTGGGCAGCCCGGTGGCCGCCTTTAATTCCCGCACCAGCTGCCAGGAATTGAATGCGTCTAAAAGATTGATGTAGCCCGCTGCACCGTTCAGGATCTGAAAGGGCAGCGCCTGCCCGTCCATGTGAATGCGCGCAGGGTTTTGGTTCGGGTTGCAACCGTATTTCAGTTTGTACTCCGTCATAGCCATTCTCCTTTATACCCGGTCGTGCCGAGATGATAGCAATATTTTACACCCTTGCATTGCAAAAAGCAATGCTCAATGCTACAATATTACTGCCAATTTACCTATGGAGATGTAACAAAATGACGGGAATTTTAGCCATCAACGCCTTTTTGCACAGCGAAAAATATACCCAGCAGGACAAACTGCTGCTTGCCGGCGCCAAAGCCTGCGGGATCAATCTAAAAATCTACTCCAATTTGGAGCTGCGTCTGGCTGTGCCCAAAGCAGACTTCGTACTGTTTTGGGACAAGGATGTGTCGTTGGCCCACGCCTTGGAACAGCAGGGGCTGCCGGTGTTTAACAGCGCCAAGGCCATTGCCTTGTGCGACAACAAGGCGCTGACTTACCAAACCCTGCTTTGCACCGTGCCCCAGCCGGAGACCATGGTGGCACCCATAACTTATTTTGAGGACAGCAATTTTTCTCCGTTTATTGACGGGGCCATAGAGCACCTGGGGCTGCCGCTGGTGTTTAAGGAATGCTACGGCTCCTTTGGTGCCCAGGTGTTTCTGTGCCATAGCAAGGAAGAGATCGAGCGTCATATTACCGCCCGCCCCTTCCTGCTGCAAAAATTCTGCAAAGCGAGCGCCGGACACGACAAGCGGATCGAGGTGATCGGCGGCCGGTGCGTGGCCGCCATGGAGCGGTACAACCCGGCGGACTTCCGAGCCAATATTACCAACGGCGGCCAAATGCGTCCCTACACCCCCACCCGGGAGGAGGAAGCGCTGGCGCTGGCCGCAACGGAAAAGCTGGGGCTGCTATTCGGCGGGGTGGACCTGCTGGAGGACGGCACCGTGTGCGAGGTCAATTCCAACGCCCATTTGGTAAATTTGAAAAAGTGCACCGGTATTGACACAGCGCCCCTGCTGTTCCGGGCCATTCAGGAGGCGCTACAATGAGCGGCGTGGTTCTGTATTCGCCGGAGGAGGCACGGCGCAACACATTTTCTGTAACTAAATTCCACAAGCTACTGGGCGCGGCGCTGCACACCCCGGATTACGACGGCCCGGCGGATTTTGTCATCAACCGCACCAACGACCCGGCGGTGGCGTGGCGATTTGAGTCGCAGGGCGTGCGGGTGTTTAACCCGGCAGCCTTTTGCGCCCTGGCCAACGATAAGGACGCCTGCTACCGCTTTATGGCGGCAAAGGGCGTGGAGATCTTACCCATCGACCAAACGGAGCCGCCTATGGTGGTAAAGCCAAAGGACGGCCACGGCGGGCAGGGCGTGCGCCTAATCCGGTTCGGCGAGCCGGTGCCGCCACAGGACGGCAACCTGGTCTATCAGGCGGTGGCAGATACCCCGGGGCAGGACCTGCGGGTGTGGCTACTGGGAGGGGAAATCTACGCCGCCTGCCTGCGCCGCTCCGCCACAGACTTTCGCTCCAATTATTGCCTGGGGGGCAGCGCTGCAGTCTATCCCCTCTCTCCGGCAGAACGGGCGCAGATGAGCGACATCGCCGCCTTGGTGCAGGCGGATTACTACGCCATCGACTTTGTGCGCCACCAAGGCCGCTGGATCTTTAATGAGCTGGAGGATACCGTGGGTGCCCGTATGCTCTACGACCTGACCTCCCTGGACCCCTTGGCCGATTATTGCCGCTATATCCAAAATTGCCTGTAACCAACAAAAGACCCCGCCACCGGCGAGGTCTTTTTATTTTGTGTTATTCTGTGTGTAGAATCACCCGTAGGGGCGGATAGCATCCGCCCGCCCTACGGTTATCTCTATCCTTTGTAGGACCCGATGCCCACATCGGGCCGCGGGCGGCAGGTTGCCGCCCCACGAGTATCAAAAAACCAAAATAAACTTATTTTTTTGTAGTCACACTTTTTGCCCCGCTCCAGCCGGAATAGAATTTCACATTCTTTCCGTTGATTTTCACGGTCTTGTAGGTGCGCACACGCACATAATACTTCTTCTTGGCGGACAGCTTGCTCACACTCTTAGAAGTCGTCTTATTCTTGGCGATATTCACTGTCTTATTGCCCTTTTTGAAGTTAGAAGATGTGCTGTACTGCACTTCATAGCCGGTCGTTTGGGTAGCCTGTTTTTTCCAGGTGACCTTAAAGCCTTTCTTGGCGGCGGTGACCTTGGATACGCTGGTGCCCTTGGGGTTAATATTGTAGGTCAGGCTCTTACTGCCGCTATAATTGCCCTTGAGGGTCACCTTTACGGTGTAGCGGCCTACATTTTTACTGCCACTGCTATACGACACAGTATAATCCGTGCCCCTTTTCAAGGTCTTGCCCTTGCTGTTTTTCACGGTCACCGTGGGCTGCTTTGTCTTGCCATCATAGGTATAATTAACAGCACTAAGGCTGGCTGTTTTCGTCTTTGCGATCACCCGGGTGTTGCGCACGGCGCCGCATTGATCGCATACTTCATAACTGCGGCCATCGGCACTCCAAGTGGCCGGTTGCACCTTGGTGCGGTACACATGCACTTCCGGCGCCGGTTCCTGCGCCTGCCATACTGCATACAGCGTGGTGTTCTGCTGCAAAGTATAAGCGTCACCGGCACGGTATGCAGGGGTGCCGCCCTTCCGATCGGCCCAACCCAGAAACACATAGCCGCTCTTGCGGGGCACAACAGTGCTCAACTTCACCTGTGTGCCACCGGCGGCCGTTTGGCTGGCCGGTACCGGAACGCCCTGGTCGGTGCTGTAATGCAGCGTATAGTTCTCCGCAGCCTTTTGCCACACAGCGTACAGGGTCGCACTCTCGTCCGCTGTGTATCGGTCGCCCGGTTGGTAATTCACCGTACCGTTGACCGTAGTGGACCAACCGGCAAATACATATCCGCTGCGCCGGGGTTCTCGGGTGGTCAGCGTCAGATCATCTCCCAGCACCTTGCGCTCTGCGGCCGGCGCGTCCGTGCCGCCATTGGCGTCATAAGTGATCGGGAACATCAACCGCACATGGGTCAGCGGGTCCATTGCGGTTTCGTCCACCTGCAACTTGGGCCACAGGTTCTCATAGCTGCCGTCTACCAACAGGCCGGTCAACCGACGGCACTTATTAAATGCCTTGGCACCGATGGTCAGTTGTGTCCCCCGATCGGAAATGCGCACCTCTTTTAGCCGTGCGCAGTTGTCAAAAGCCTCGTTACCAATGCGGGTCGCATTGGGCAGAGATATGGTTTCCAGATTGGTACAGTTGTCAAAAGCCTCGTTACCAATGTAGGTCACATTGGGGAGAGATATGGTTTCCAGATTGGTACAACTCCGAAAGCCCGCGTTACCAATTTTAGTCGCATTAGGCAGGGATATGGTTTCCAGATTGGTACAGCCGTCAAAGGCTGAGTAATCAATTTCAGTCACATTGGGCAAGGATATGGTTTCCAGATTGGTACAACCGGCGAACGCCCGATCCTCTAACTGCGTCACCTGCGGCAGATCCATATTTTTGATTGGATTTTTCGGTGCCATATACACAATGGACTGCAAGTCCTTTGTCAGCACTACACCGTCTTGCACAGCATACTTGGCATTATCCGGCGCAATGCGGATCGTCTCCAAACTTGGCGCACTTTTTAAATATTGGAAACACGACGCCTTTCCGCTGTAATTGGAAATATCCAGTTCTTGCAAGGCCGGGCAATTTACGAACGCATCGCCAAAGGACTGCAAATTGGGTGCAACCACCTGCTGCAATGCTGTGCAGTCGTAAAAGGTACCACTCCATAAACCTTTAACGCTGCTTACATCTACCTTTTCCAGTGCGGTACAGCCATTAAAAGCACCTATCGAATACGACCCGGTATAAGGATCGTCAGACGCGCCAGCAATTCTCTGTGCAAGCGGCAGCTTTGCTTCTTTCAGCGCAAGACAGCCTTGGAATGCCCCGGAGTCTACTTCAACAACCTGCGGCAAGTCAATAACCGTTAAGCTCTTGCAATTTTCAAAAGCGTCTCTACCTACAGTTGTCAGTTTTGGAAAGTTTACCTTTTCTAAAGAACTACACGATGTAAAGCTACCGAAAGCATAGCTGTAATTATCTCTTCTAACACTAAGCGTTTTTTCCAAATTCGGCATGTTGACACTTTGCAGTGCAGTACAAACGCCAAAAACGCCTGCAGACAGAACCGTGATTTTCGGAAAATCCACCTGTTGCAAGGCTATACATTCCCAGAAAGCAGATTCACCCATACTCGTCACATTCGGTGCATTCACTTTTGTTAATTTTTCGCATTCATAAAATGCGCGCTCACCGATGGTTGTTACACCGGGGAGATCCGCTTCGATCAAATCACCTTTGCTTTCAAAAGTCTTATCTGCTATACTTGTAATCTGATCTCCGGCCTCCACACGCACAATGCCACTCGGCCAATCCTCAGATGCAGTCACCGCTCCGCTACCCTCGATCTTTAACACGCCGGTGGCAGAGTCAAAAGTCCAGGTGGCACCGGGGCCGCAAGTGCCGCTGGCGGTTGTGGCAGCATACGCCGTACCGGGCAGTGCAAAGGCAGCCAATAAAAAACTGACAGACAAGAAAAGACTCCATATCCTCTTCATAAACAAGTGCTCCTTTTTAACTCTACTTCTGCGTGCACAAGTCGCTTAAGCAGCAATCCTTGCACGCACGGTTTTTTCCATTACACATATTGCCATAGCCAATGGCGCAATAACTCCAAAGGATATAATCCGCCTGGGCTGGACCGTAGTTGCTCTTACTGCTGTTGGCCACACGGCGCACCAGGTTATACACCTCTTCTGACTCCGGTATCGGCTGATTAAAGAACTGCAACCGCTCACTACCCAGCAGGCGGCACAAGTGGCGGTCCGGCTTGGGAATATCATAGCCCAAATTGCGCAAATACTCACAGGCCAGCGCCGAGCCGATCTGGGCCAATTTATACCCATCCTCCGGCTTGCCGTTGGCAATAGCCTGCACCAGCGGCCAAAAATCCGCGCCGTTTGCGCTCATTTTTGCATACTTTGCAGACAAATCCGCCGCTTCATTTAAGCGCCGGATATTCGCCTCGACTGCCGGAATTTGCCGTTTTTTGAAGCGGAAACGCACTTGATTTTCTTCAAATGCAACTGGCAGATCCTGCTTGTTATCCAAATGGGCTTCCAGCGCTTTATCCACATTTCGCAGCCGCCCGGTTTGCGGGTCCGCTTCATGGGCAACGCAGCGCCAATCCATACTATTACTGAGTATGGCATAAGTCATGGCTCGAATATAGTCCATTGTTTCCAGTTCCATGGGTTCGCCGCTTTTTCTGCGCTGCACCTGGTGGCAAATGTAGGTATTCTCCCACCGTGCCGCCGGATCGTCGGCGCATTTTTCATTGACCCACTGCTCCATCTCCGGCAACTTCCTTGCCAATAGATCACATCGGCGCAGGTCCACATCATTCTCCATTCAATTCCCCCTTAAAACTTTCTTCACTCTTGCTTATCAAACAAATTGTTTGATAACTTGATTATAACAAACAAAATGTTTGGTGTCAATTAGACGGCAAACATTTTGTTTTATAATGTGCGTGGTGATGTGAATGGATTACAAAAAGCGCCTATACGACCTGCGCACGGATAACGACTTAAAGCAGACGGATATTGCCGCTGTGCTGAAGATCACCGGCCAGGCCTACGGTATGTATGAGAACGGCAAGCGGGGGCTGCCCATTGAGCACCTGATCACCCTGTGCCGTTACTACGATGTGAGCAGCGACTACATTTTGGGGCTGACAGACTGCAAAAAACCCGGCGCACACAAAAACACCGACCAGTAACAACCTATGGTTGCCGGTCGGTGTTTGTTTTTTGTATTCACTTTCGTAGTGGCAGATAGCAGCTGCCCGCCGTATAATCCCCCCTCACCCCTTAATAATATCCGCTGGGGTGACAGGCAGAGCCTGTTGCAGGACAGACAGGGGCAGCTCCACCTGGGCGCCCACGCGCCCGGCAGAGAAGAAGATGGTGTCATAATCCGCCGCCGTTTGGTGGATATAGGTGGGAAACTGCTTTTTCATACCAATGGGCGAGCAGCCGCCGTGCACATAGCCGGTGCGGGGCAGCAGCTCTTTTTGGGGCAGCATTTCTACCGCCTTTTCGCCGCAGGCGCGAGCCGCCTTTTTCAGATCCAGTTCTTCTGCCACCGGCACCATAAACACAAAGAAGCCGCCGCTTTTGCCCCGGGTCACCAAGGTCTTAAACACCCGGTCCGGTTCCTGGCCCAGCAGCCGCGCCACTTCCACGCCGTTCACGGTAGAATTGTCGTAGGTATAGTGGTTATAGGCCAGCTTTTTGCTGTCCAGCACCCGCATTACATTGGTTTTCAGTTCCTTTTTTGCCATCTTCTGTCACTTTCTTAATACTTATTATGCACTTTCTCCGCAAAGCAGAGGAAGTCCTTCAGCACCACCTTGGTGCCATCGTCCAGCACGGCGGTGCCGCTCATGCGGCCAAACACCTGGTGCTGGTCGGAGCAGATCAGCTTCACATCCAGCAGCGCCGCCCGGTCGATAATGGGCACAAAGTCCATCTCAAACCGACCGTCCGAGGAAGTAAACTTCCAGGGATCTGTGTAATTGTCGCTGATCAGGAAGGTTACATCGTCCAGCTTATGCCCCACCCCGTCGTAGAACAAAATATTCTCCGAGGCGGCGGAGGTGTCGCCAAAGCCGTAACCGATATTAAAGCCAAAACGGTGACCGTCCACCGTGCCGGAGCCGGAGCCCCAATACCAGGTGTTGTCATAGGTCCACACGCCGCGCCCCCAGTCCAAAGCGCCGTAGTCCGTAGCCGGGTCAAAGGTATAAATTTTGCCGTCAAACTCCACCTTGCCCCGGGCACGCATACAATTGATCTTTTGATTATAGTAGAACGCGTGCGGGTCCTCCAGCCAGGGCGTGGCGATCACCATGGAGTCCTGGAGTGGGTCCTCTAAGAAGATCTGCGCCCGCAGGGGCTTGCCGTTATAGAAATTCTTAAAGTGGCACTTGATCTCCCGCTGCTCAAAATCCAAATTAAACTGCATACCCAGCTTTTTGTCGCAGTAGCGGATACTGCCGCCGGAGGACACGGTGGGCATGTGCAGCTTGCCCATAGGAAAGGCGTTCAAAATGGTCTCCGTGTGCTCAAAGGCATGCTTAAAGTCCAAAAAAGTCACGGACTGTAAGCCAATGTACCCATCATCCGACAGGGTAAAGCACACGCCAAAGTCCCCGGAGGGCGACAGCACCGAATAGTAGTCCCACTCCTTAATGCGGGTGGGGCGCTTTTTAATATCCGCCCGACTGTACAGCTGCAACGGCCGCCGAGACCAACCCGGCTCCTGCAAAATCCCATCCGGTCCCAGCAGCGGCTGGGTGGTGGTTACCTCATGGTTGCGCATAAATGAATCCCCCTTCATAATGCAAAAAAGTGTATGGTTCGGTCAACAATATCATCCTACCACAAACGGCAGCCATTTGCAACGGGTATTCAGTATTCGATCCCCCGCCGTGCCGGCGCGCCGGTATCAAAGGGGTGGCGTTCCTTGGTCATACGGGTAACATAATCGCACAAGGGCGCCAAGTCCGCCGGCAGGCTGTGGCCGGTCAAGATGATTTCACGGTCCTTGCCATGGCGCTGCAAAAGGTCCAGCACCGCTTGCCGAGGCAGCAGATCACCGGCAAAGGCGTCTGCCCCCTCGTCCAGCACCACCAAAAAACAATCCGCCGCCACCGCGTCAATCTCCGTTAGCAGCCGGGCATAATCCGCTGCCAAGGCCGTCTGCTTCTCTGCCGTCACCGGGCAAAACATTTGGAACTGCTCCCGGGGGAACAGGCATTGCACCCCCAGCCGCTCCAGCGCCGCCACCTCGCACGAGGAGCCATCCTTATAAAACGATACAAAGAGCACCGACGCCCCGGCACCTGCCGCGCGCACTGCTGCGCCCACCGCCGCCGTGGTCTTGCCCTTGCCGTCACCGTAATAAAGCTGTACCATTTTGCCACCTCTGTCTTTCTGTTACCAGTATAACCCGCACCCGGGACTATGTAAAGAAAAACCGCGGTATAAAGCCAAAAAAATTGCAGTTCCACGGAGCGTGGACAACTTCCACCGTCCGCCTGTTGCAAAGATTCTCCCTTTCTGCTACAATAAAGTCGTAAACAAGGGAAAGGAGAGCGGGAACCACGGTCCCCGCACCGCAGATATGGACGCAAAAGAGATTGGGCGCACCATCAGCACCCACCGCAAGGCGCTGGGGCTGACCCAAATGCAACTGGCGGCCCAGTTGCAGGTTAGCAACCGCACCGTCTCCAAGTGGGAGAACGGAGTTTCCCAAACAAAAGGATATTAAGGAATAGCCTGTGTTTACCTGCTTGCGAATAAAAGAATATTGTTATTGAATTAAGAGGTACTACATTGATGTGTTTTGGTATCTCTTTTTTATTGATGTGAAACAGCAGACTATTTCATTTCTGCTTGATTACTCTAAACTTATCAGGCTGTGGTTTGTCAAGGGCTTGTTGTGTAAGCAATGCTGAACAGCACCCTTTACAAATCATAGACAGATAAGTAACTTTTCATAAGCAGAAAAGAAATGACAATCCTTAAAGATAAATGATATAATAAATGTAAAGACAAATTGGAAGATGTGGAGGTAGTGAAAATGAAATTGAAAAATCCCATGCTGATAGTAACAGATATAGACAAATCAGTCGAGTTTTACAAAAAGGTTTTTGGGCTTCATGTGATTATGGATTTTGGAGCAAATAAAACTTTAACTGGCGGTTTGGCTTTGCAGACAGTTGAAACATATAAAGACTTTATCGGGAAAAGCAATATTTCTTTTGGTGGCAATAACTTTGAAATTTACTTTGAAGAAGATAATTTTGATGAATTTGCGAATAAGCTGAAAGAATGTGATGTTGAATATGTCCACCCTATTGTAGAACATTCATGGGGACAGCGTGTTGTTCGTTTCTATGACCCAGATAAACATATTATCGAAGTTGGAGAGAACATGAAAATAGTATGCAAGCGTTTCTTAAATAGTGGAATGACACCAGAACAAGTAGCAGAACGTATGGATGTACCTATGAAATTTGTCAATGCCTGTATGCGATAAATCTTAGTTTAACTGAAAGAAAAATTTGAATTTGAGGAGGAAAGTGTGTGGGATTTTTAGGCTATCAAAAAGGTGAAATCCGAGAATATAATGACAAAAGATGTTGTGGTTTGTGGTTTATCATTATTGGTGTAGTTATTATAGTTTCTGCTATTTTTGGCGGAGAGCAAAAAATACACCCTATTATATTTACTGTAGGTTTTATTGTTGGATTTTATTTATCTGTAATAAACAAAAAAGTGGTAACAAAATTATCCTATGGGAAATCGTCGAAATTTCAAAATAATATGGCTATTTTTTCCATAGCTATTTTGTTTCCACTCATGTTTGTTTTAGCAGGTTCATTTTTTCCAATGCAGAATTGGAGAATGATTTGGCTAATGACTTTTCTCGCTGTTGGAATTCATTTTATACCATTCTATTTTGTTCATGGTATTTCAATGATAGGAATTGCGATTTTATGTTCTGCTAATGCTGTAATAGGAATATTTCTTCCAATAATTCCATTCATTGTTTTAGCATTTATTGACGGGCTGATTAAAATTGGTTTTGGAATATATCTTTTATTTTTTTCAAAGCCTACCAAAAGTCGATGAGTTGGAAAAACTTCAGTTTGAAAAGGGGGAATGAAAAAGTGGCAATTTCAAATATAAATACAATTATTAGTAATGATATTCAAAAAGTTTGGAACATTGTTTTAGCTGTTGATAAATATAACTCATGGCGAAGTGATTTGAGCAAAACAGAAATAATAAATGACAAACAATTTATTGAATACACAAAAAATGGATATGCTACTACATTTACCGTTACCGTTGCAGAACCATATAAACGCTGGGAATTTGATATGGAGAATAGCAACATGAAAGGTCACTGGATTGGTATTTTTACAGACAAAGGGAATGAAACACAAATAGACTTTACAGAAAATGTGATACCTAAAAAGTGGTTTATGAAACCTTTTGTAAAAACCTATTTAAAAAAACAACAAAAACAATTTGTTATGGACTTAAAGAAAGCATTGGAATAATAAAATTTAAAGTTGGAGGTTTAGAAATGGCTTCAAGTAAAGATTATTTAGAATTTGTTTTAGAACAATTATCAGAATTACAAGAAATAACATATCGTGCAATGATGGGAGAATTTATTATCTATTATCGTGGAAAAATCGTTGGCGGTATATATGATGATAGGTTACTTGTAAAACCAACAAAGTCTGCAATTTCTTATATGCCGACAGTTACCTATGAAATACCATACGAAAATGCTAAAGAAATGTTATTAGTGGAAGAAGTTGATAATAAAGGTTTTCTGACGGGGTTATTTGATGTGATGTATGACGAACTACCAACGCCAAAACCTAAAAAGAAAAAATAAACAGCTTTCAGTTTGTTTATAGAAAAAGAGTTAAGCAAATTTAGAAGTTGTCAATATTTTTCAAACAGTCTCATTGCATAGGAATGACAAACAGACTATCCTTAAAGTAGGAGGTGGCAGAAATGGCAAACGAAGATAAAAAAGATTTTAATGCTATGTTGCATAATAATAAAGATATGCCAAAATTTCAAATTATTACAGACCAGAAAAGCATTGAAAGATATGGTGGAAGTAAAATGTATTTTGCACCGCCAATTGACTATGACGAGGTAATGAAAAAAATCCCTTATGGAAAAGTGATTACTGTAGGAAAGATACGAGAATACTTTGCGGAGTTGAGCGGAGCGGACTTTACAGAACCGATTACAGCAGGGATTTTTGTTTCTATCGTGGCATGGGCGAGTTATCAGCGTTCAGAAGATGAAACGCCATATTGGAGAACATTGAAAGCGAATGGAGAACTCAATGCTAAATATCCGAATGGTATCGAAGCACAGAAAGAAAAATTAGAAGCAGAGGGACACGCCATTATTCAAAAAGGGCGTAAAAATATACGATACTATGTAAAGGACTATGAAAATTTCCTTTTTGATTTGAAATAGGGAAATCCTAGTTTGTGTAGTAGATAAGTTCAAAATCTCTCAGACAGACAGAGTGATCCAGACGTGGTGGCGGTCGAAGACATTAAGCCATGACAGCGAAGCTGTCGAACGTCTGGTTCACTTTGTCTGTGAGCGAGCCTGTGGCGAGCGATTATCAAGCCCCCGTTATCTAACAAGGGGGGCACAAAAAACAAGAGACAATATACATTAACAAGCGGAAAATGCTGTATTTACAAGGCGAAACCGCATTTTACATGGTGTGATATAAATTATGCCATTATCACTTGGGAAAATTGAATAAGACATAGGAAAGACAGTTGATTTCAAACGAGAAATTGATTGTC
>ENA-OPBG01000023-OPBG01000023.1-human-gut-metagenome-genome-assembly--contig:-NODE-23-length-110297-cov-6.474511_pt1 | contig 110297 bp, 112 predicted proteins | sample MGYA00241065_ERZ501446 | MGnify/ENA primary metagenome ERZ501446 (study PRJEB25962, sample SAMEA2042632) | human gut metagenome | biome: human gut; feature: human-associated habitat; material: faeces...
ACAAGTTCATTTATCATTAGTTTTTGGTTCCACCAACACTACTTGACATTGAACCCAAACTGTTTTGGTTATAAAGTTTATTTTCTAGAAATACTTTGATATATTTTATTTAAAAGTTCAGTGCTTTTAGCAAGTTTCGCTTCTAATTCTTTATTTCGAGATTGTAATCTCTCAACTTCAGCATGATATTTAGTATTTTCTTCTTTTAAATTAGAAAGTTCATTATTGATATTTTCTCTTTCAGTAGAAGATTCATTATTAATTTTATCTAATTTTTCAATTTCTAATTGTAGTTTTCTAATTTTATCATCTTTAGCGTCAATTTCACTTTGCATGCCTTCATATTTATTGACAAAATTAGAAACAGCTTTAGTAATATCATCGAATGATTCATCGGTTACTTCAGAATCATTTTCTTCAGTAGATTCTTCATTAATAGGCTCTTCTGGTTTCAATAATTCTGGTTTTACTTCTTTAGGAGCATTATCTAAATCTAAATCTTCCATAACAGATGAGAGATTATCTATTTCATCTAATAGACTCTCGGCTTCTTTTGGTGAAATTTTAATCATTTCATCAACAAAAGTTGGCTCATCAGATGACTCTTCATCATTTTCATCCATATCTTCTATATATTTTCCATAGATATTTAATTCCGTAATTTTACTCATGATATCTTCAATACTAACAGCGTATTTATTCATTAAATTACGAATATTTTTATCTTCTGAATAACTTTTGAAGAATTCTTTATCATCAGGGATAAGGATGTTAGCTCTAAACATCTGTTTTTCTTCTCTGCCTTGTTCACCATCACTAAATGCTATATTCATGTTTTCAATAACAGAATCAATAAAATCATTTTTTCTTTCTACAGCCTCATCAAATGGTAGTTTTTTAAATGATTTGAATATTTTTCTATTGTCCTCTCTAATATCGTGAGCTAATTTTTTTATTGCTAAAAATCTTTCTTTTTCTAACATATTTCCACCTCTTTATTCTTTTATAACCATAATTTATGCTCTTGAATCATATTTACCATCTTTGGTTGAAACGATTATATGTTCATGTTCACTTATAAATAAAGGAACTTTAACTGTTAACCCATTTTCCAAAGTGGCTTCTTTAGTAGCATTTGTTGCAGTGTTACCTTTTACAGCTGGTTCAGTAGCTGTTACTTCATACTCTATTTTTTCAGGTAAATTAATACCTAAAACTTCACCTTTATAGAATGTTACTTCAACTTCTAAACCTTCTTTTAAGAATTTAGCATCGTCCCCTAAACTATCTTTAGCTAAATCCATTTGTTCATAAGTTTCCATATTCATAAAATTATACATATCGCCACTACTATAAAGATATTGCATTGGTTTTTTTTCAATAATAGCTTTTTCAAATTTAATATTAGTATTAAATGTCTGTTCAATTGTTGCACCAGTTCGCAAATTTTTAAGTTTAATGCGGACAAAGGCAGGACCTTTTCCTGGCTTAACGTGTAAGAATTCTAAAATTAAATAGATATTCCCGTCAATTACAACTGTCATTCCATTTTTAATATCATTAATATTTATCATACTTTACCTCCATGAACTATTTTTTCTCATTGTGCTCTGTATGCTTATTACATTTAGGGCAATATTTGTTTAACTTTAATCTTTCAGGCGTGTTCCTTTTATTTTTTTCTACACGATAGTTTTCGTTTTTACACACACTACAAACTAAAGTAATGTTATCTCTCGCTTCGCCTTTTTTTGCCATAATATCCCTCCTTTTCGCATTTCTTATATCATTATACCAAATTATGGGTAAATTTCAAAGTATTTTTGAGAAACTCTTTGGGCTAATCTTTTATTTATGGATGATTGATGAGTGCTTCGTCCATTATTATGAGATATATTTGGAGAAACTATAGTAAATGTTACCTTTGGATCATCGTATGGGGCATAGGCCACAAAGGTTGTGGTAATTGTTTCTTTATCAATCTTTTTATCATCATCAGTATCAACAAAGCTTTGACTAGTACCTGTTTTTCCTGCTGGTTTGTATGATAAGTCAATATACCCTGCTCCTATACCATACTGTAAGACAGCTTTAAATCCTTCGTGGACTCTATCCATGTATTTTTGCTCGGTATTAACTTTATTCAATTCTTTTTTATTTTGGTCATATGATGATTCATCACCATATAACCCTTTATATAGATAAGGTTGCATTCTAGTTCCATTGTTTGCAATAGTATTAATATACTGTGACAATTGAATTGGGGTATAGTTATCGTACTGGCCAATTGAAAAGTCGAGTAATAATCCCGAGGTGGTACTAGTTCCTTTTAGACCGGTAATCTCGTTTGGAAGATCAATTCCAGTTTTAACTCCTAAACCAAATTCCGCAAAAGTGTTTCTATAAGTGTCAAAGGCAGCAGTATCAATAGATAGTGGTTTATTATATTTATAAGTTCCTTTACCTACTTTAATAGCTGTATAGTATTGATATGTGTTTGAAGATTGCGCTAAGGCAGTAATATCATTTAATCTACCCAAGTATTTCCACGAACATTTTTCAGGGGTGGCAGCTATTTTAACACAATTATCATATCTAACCTCGCCTATTTTTAGGGCTCCTGTATTATAACCAACTATGTGACTGGCTCCTTTAACTACTGACCCCATAACAGCAGTTGATTGGGTAATCCCAGAAGTATAATCAATAACACTATATGACCCGTCATCATTTTGTTTTAACTGTTTGCCTGCCATAGCTAGTATTTCACCAGTTTTAGGATCACTTATAATAACAAATGAGCCATTATAATATTCGGTGTTTGCTTCTTTTTTGGCATTTAATACTTCTTCAGTTAAAATTTCTTCTAAAGCTTTTTGAAGTTCAATATCAATCGTTAATACAATATCATTACCTCTTTTTCCTTCTTCAAGTAATTTATATGATCCATCACTCATTACTTGGTACTTATTCTTTTTTCCTTTTAAAATATCTTCATATTGGAATTCTAAATTACTAGTTCCTACTCTATCATCTAAGCTATAACCTTTATCTAAATAATAATCTTTATACTCTTCAGGTATTCCACTTTTACTAGATGAAACGTTGCCTAAAATACTTCTAAACACTTCACCATATGGATAGGTTCTTTCCCAATCTAGTTTAGTGTTAATGCCTTTAAGTTCACTGATATTTTCAGATACCAAAGCATACTCTTCGTCAGTGACATTTTCTCCTTTAATTACTTTTTCGTCGTATGAATATCCGGTGTTCATAAGAGTATATATGTAAGCTGCTTTTTTATCTAAATCATTATAGATACTTAAATCTTCGGCGGTTACTCTTTCAATTTTAAGTTCATAAATATCATCACTCGTAAGCTTTCTTTCTTCTAGTTGTTGCCACTCTTCATCGGTTATTTTTGCATCAGCTTCGTCTGAATGATTTTTTATCCAAAAGTTTTTAAAGTCATAATCATTTAACTTTGAAGAATCTACATCGATCATATCAGCTAATTTATAAGCGGTTTTTATTTCTTCTTTAGTTGTAATTCCAGATGGCTTTTTATAATATATAACTTTAGATGGCTTATTATCGACAATTAATTTTCCATTACGGTCATAAATTCTACCTCTTGGAGCAGATTCACCATAAGTAATTGTTTTTGTAAGATTTTCAAGTTCAGTACTATATTTTTCTTTACCAACGACTTGGACAACGAAAAGACTGACAACTAAAATTAGTAAAGCTAAAATGATAATAAAGTTTAAGATGTTATATCTTTTTTCAATTTCAATTTTAATATCTTTGTTTTCTCTATATGTATTAAAATTATATGTCTGTTTACTTTGACGTTTAGATATTTTCAATGATGATTTTCTTTTATCTCTAATATTTTTAAATTTATCTAATAAGGAAAATGATTTTTTATTTTTTCGATTTTTTTTCACTTTTTATCACCTCGCTTTTTAAATTAACATACTCTATTATAGGGGGAATGTATGCATAGATTACTAATTGAGAACTATATTAAACAAATTAGCAAACAAGATATTAAGGAGTTTGCTAATAAAAATAATATTCAACTTTCAGAAAAAGATCAAGATATATTATATCACTATTTAAAGAATAATTGGCAAGATTTATTATATGGAAATAGCAGAAGTGTTTTTAAAGAGTTAGAAGAAAAGCTGGGAACTGAAAAATTTAATATTTTAAAAAATTTATATGATTTTTATTTTGAGAAATATCACGACTTTTTATAATAGTTTCTAATGTCTTCTAACAAATTTGGATTATATGTTTTATTTTTAATCATCTCTATTTCGAATTTATATGGTGGATAAGTGCGGTCTTTGCCACCATCTGTACTTATATAAGGAGTTTCTAAAATTTTAGGAACTTCTTTTAAGTTTTTATTATATATTATTTTTATGAGATTTTCAAAGCCAATCCTACCAAAACCGATATTTTCGTGACGATCTTTATGCGCGCCTTTTTCATTTTTACTATCATTTATATGAATGCAGCCGATTTTGTTTAAACCAATTACTTTATCAAATTCTTTTAATAAATTATCAAAATCAGTAACATCGTATCCGGCATCATTTAAATGACAAGTGTCTAGACAAACAAGTAATCTTTGATTGTTTTTTACTCCATCAATGATTGTTTTGATTTCTTCAAATGTTTTTCCAAGTTCAGTACCCTTTCCAGCCATTGTTTCAAGACATATGATTGGGCCATCTTCTTCATCTAGAACAAGGTTTAACCCATTAATAATGTTGTTTAAACCTACTTCTACGCCTAGTCCGACATGACTACCAGGGTGCAAGACAACTTTTTTAATGCCTAAAGTTTGGGCACGTTTTAATTCTTGTTTTAAGAAATTTATAGCAAAGTTAAATTTATCTTCATCTTTATTATTGGCTAAGTTAACAATATAAGGTGCATGAATTATAACATCATTTATATCGATGTTATTTTCTTCCATTAACTGTTTGGCTTCGGCTGTTTGTTTTTCATCGATTTTACCTCTAACGGTGTTTTGAGGAGCTCCTGTATAAAACATGAAAGTGTTCTCTCCATAACTTAAAGCTTCTCTGACACTACCAAGCATACCCTCATCTTTTGTGAAAGATACGTGGCTTCCAATAATTAATTTTTCCATAAAAATCACCTAGAAATATAATACCACATTTCTAGGTTTATTCGCCCACTAAATCTCCTAAAACTTTAAAACTTCCACCAATTATTTTTTGAATAACTTTTTCCGTAGTGTTTGATATAGAAAGTCCAGCTTTAGATAATGCATTTTGATAGCTTTTGTTGTTGACATCGATGTAATCTTCTAAATCGATGTTTTTTCCTTCTTTGACGTCATTTTCAAACTTTTCGATTTGTTCGTTGGTTAAAGCAACTTTTTTACTGTTACGATATTCAAAGTAACCGGTACTTTGGGAAAGATATAGAGCAAAAAAGGTGACAAAACTAACTAAGATAGAATACCTAAAAATCTTATTTAACTTTTTATGCTTCATTTATATACTCTCCTATGATTGGGGCGAGAAGTTCAATGGTGTTTAATACTTCATCAATGGTGTTTTCTTGAGCGCCTATTTCGATTAAAATTATATTAGGATTTAAATCTTGATTATAAACGCCATTTGAGTATTCGCCACCTTTGGTTAGAATACCTCTCGTTAGAGTTGGATATTTAGCTTCTAATTTATCGTTGATGGTTGTGGCAACATTTAGGTTAGATTTATAGGTATCGTAATCTTCTCCGATGACGAAAGAGATTTTCGCACATGATTTATTGTTTATAATAACGGTAGATTTTTCTTTTGGTAAAGCATCACGATGAAGATCGATAATTAGTTTATAGTTTTTATATTTATTTAAAGCATCAGTTAAAAATTTACGACTAGCAACATAACTTTTATTATATTTCATGTTGTTTAAATTTAAATAATCAGTAATATTATCTTCCATAACATCGGCTTTAATATTTTGTTTGGCGAGTTTATCTTGAAGGAGATATGAGGCCATCATAACACCCGGTTTGATATTATATCCTTCTAATGAATCACCCGCATATGCTTCACTTTGATGAGAGTTATAAATGTAGACAGTTGGTTCGACGGTTAGTTTTTCAACTTCTTCGGTTTTGGGATTGCTGACATAAGCCATGGCAGCATCGTTTGATTTAAAATGAAAGGTATTTTCTAATATGGATACGGGTTCATTGACATCTAAAATTTTAGAAAACAATTTAGAAAGCAAGTCGTCAGCTTTCTTTTCATAAAGAAGGTGGTAGTTTGAGTCGACCATTAGGGCTTTGATAAAAGCTTCATTAGAATTTACGAGTTTGAGGTTCATAATAATATTAAAAGATAGTTCATAACCTAAAAACATAATAAAGGCATAGGCAATTAATCTAAATTTGAATTTACGCTTTTTCTTGAGTTTAACTTTTTTCATAGAATCCCCCATTTCGCTATAATTATATGAAATGAATAAGGAATAAAATGTAGAAAAAAACAAAGCTTACTTACTTTGTTTAATTTCTTTATGCAGAGCACTATTTAAACCCAAACTTATAACTTCGGCTAGTTTTGAAATGACAAAATCTTCTTCTTTGGGAGTGACCATTAGATTGTAACCAATGGGATTTAAGATTTCATAGATTAATTCTTTGGTTTCAGCTTCAGATAAACTACCAACCATACCTAAGATTTTTTCTTTTTCTTCTTTATTTATTTTGAATTTTTGACTTAGTTTTAAATAGTTGACATTAGCAGTTAATTTAGAGGCTGGATTATTGATGGTGGCTGTTTGATAAGCAAAATGATTATAGAGATATTTGATGGTATCACTGACAATAGAGGCGGCATCTACTACAGTTGGAACACCAATGGCAATAGTTGGAATACCTAAAATATCTTTGGAGATTTCTTTCCTTTTGTTACCCACTCCACTACCTGGGTTAATACCAGCGTCCGTCATTTGAATTGTTTTATTGACTCTTTCAACTGATGAGGCGGCTAAAGCATCGATGGTAATTACAAAGCCTGGTTTTATTTCTTTGACAACACTTTTTAATAAATCACTCGTTTCGATACCGGTTTCTCCCATAACTCCTGGGGCAAGAGCACATACTCTTCTAAATCCTTCATCTAATGTGCCATATAAGTATATGTAATTTGTAACTAACGTTTCAGAAACAACTAGGGGTCCAAGGGCATCTGGTGTTGATTTTTCATTACCGAGACCTAAGACTAAACACATATCGTCATCTTGAATATTTTGAAGTTTTAGAAGATTTCTTAGTTCTTCTGAGAATATTTTTTCCACTTTCTTTTGGTTTTGAGAATCGGTTACATCGATAAATTCGATGGTTGTATAATTGCCAGGCTTTTTATTTATTTCTTTTGCTTCTTCTTCATTTAAAGTAATATTTGTTATTTTAATTTCATCTACTTGTTTAGTAGGAGTAGATTTTACAAGTTCGACAGCTAGGTCTGTTCTTAGGATACTATTTTTTAAATCGACTTCATGACTCACAATATCACCTCACTTTTATTCTTAGCAAAGTTATAAAAATCATACAAAAAATAAAAATTAGTTATAAAATTATTGATTTGTAAAATAAAAATAGCGAAAAAATGTTGCTTTTTCATAATAATTTTGTTAAAATGGGTATACATGTGGCTTGGAGGTGAAATTATGGCCAACTTAAAGAATGCGAAAAAAAGAATTTCTGTAAATATTAAAAAAGAAGCAAGAAACAACGAATATTCTGCTAGTGCGAAAACAGCTGTTAAAAATACTCTAAGAGCTATTGCTAAAAAAGACAAGGCACAAGCTGAAGCAAATTTAAAAACTGCCATTAAAAGAATCGACAAGGCAGCTGGAGCTGGAGTAATCGCTAAAAATACTAGTGCTCGTAAAAAATCAAGATTAACAAAGAAAGTAAATGCGATGGAGTAATTTACTTTTTTATTTTATTAGAGGTGATTAGATGAAAAAACTTTGGAGCTTTTTTACTACAGTTTTATTTTGTATATTGTTTGTAGCTGCTTTTACTTACCGCAAAGATATTGTCAATTTTGTTATGAGTTCAGTGGTTCAAAATAAAGAAGTAGCTTTACCTAATGAGGAAATTAATTTTAATGATTTTGAATTTGGGTTTGTTCAAGAAACGAATGATTTTCATGTCAATAATAGACAAGACATTTTAAATGTAATATATACTGTTTTAAATCATGGCTTAACCGATTTTACTTTTTACTGTGATAAAGATTATGAAAAGTGTACGGATGATTTAAGTGAGATTTCTAATGATCAAGTATTACTTTCAACGATAAATAATTTTGTGTCACCTTATAATAGTTATGAAAAAATTTATTTTAAAATTACTTCTTATGGTGAAGTAAACATGACAATCGATAAATTATATTCAGACGAAGAAAAACAAAATATTGAAAATAAAATTACAGAATTTGAAGACGCAAATATTACCAATAACATGAGTACTCGTGATAAAATTAAAGCTTTTCATGATTATTTAATTAATAATAGTGTGTATGATAAAGCTCGGGCTGAGGCGATTGAAAATGGTAAAGATTATAGTGGTAATAATTCTCATAAAGCAAATGGCCCTTTAATTGATGGACTTGCTTTATGTAGTGGTTATAGTGATGCGATGAAAATATATTTAGATAGATTGAAAGTTCCAAATTATAAAATATCTAATTCTAATCACATCTGGAATTTAGTTTATTTAGATGGTCAGTGGTTACATTTGGATTTAACTTGGGATGATCCAGTGACAACCGATGGTTCTAATATTTTATTATATAAATTTTTTCTAATTTCAACTGATGAATTACACAAGTTAGATGCGACAGGACATAATTTTAATACTGAATATTATCCAGAAACACAAAACAGTTAAGATTTTCTTAACTGTTTTTATATTTCTTCTATTGGTAAAGTAATTGTAACTTTAGTATACTCTCCTTCTTTTGATTCGTAATTTAAGGTGCCATTATGGGCTTTGATTATTTGATCTGAAAGTGATACTCCCAAACCTGTACCTCTTTGTTTAGTAGTATAAAAAGGCTCTTTAATTTTGTTTAATAATTCTTTACTCATACCTTTACCATTATCTTTAATAGTAATAATGATGTGATTTTCCTTTATCCTGTCGTGAACAATAATTTTACCATTTTTATCTTTTGGAATAGCTTCAATACTATTTTTCAAAAGATTTATAAACACTTGGGTTAATCTATTGTAATCAGCATTTATGTATATATCGTCATCAATTATTTTAGAGGTTAATTGAATATTATTCTTCTGACACAACATATCTATATTTTTGATAACTTCTTCAATTAATAAATTAATATCAATAATGTCTTTGTTTATTTTTACTTTATTCATAGCCAGAAAATCTTCTAGTAATAATAATGTTCGATTTATTTCATCTTTTAAAATCGGAATGTATTTTTTGAAGTGTTTAGGGTTTTCTAGATCAAACATATCTAAATAACCTTTGCACACAGCAATGGGATTTTTTATTTCATGAGTTATTTGAAATAATGAGGTATGGATTTGCTCATTATGTTTTATTTCTTTGATGTTCATGTGGAGTTTTAAAACCTCTTCAGTTTTATTTAAAAAATATATAATAATATTAGCAACAACATACATATAAATTCCTTCGATAAGAACTTCAATGACATATACTGGGAAAGCATAATTTAAATAGCTTAATAAAACTAAAGTTATAACTATTTTAATTGTAGTAAAAGTTAAAATAAAGTCATGAACTTTAAATTCTTTATGTAGTTTTAAATAGAACAAATAATAAAGAAGATATTCTAAAATAATAATTGGAAAATAATTTTGGTAAAAACTATAATAATAAATTACCATAATTACCGATGTGACAAATATCGATATTTTAGATTTTTTTATATAAGCAATAATTAAAGAAATATTAATAATCATAAATGGCATATTCATGTATAACGGTTTTGTATATTTAAAAAGTAAATATAATATTGTGAATATAGTGACGATAATCAGTAAGTCATTTTCTTTCTTATTAAATGTTTTGGTATATGCGAGATAAAGTAAGTAGACTGTTAATGGTAATGCAACTAAAATAATATCTAAAATCATCGTATCAAATATTTCCATTTTTATCACCGACATTATTTTACAAAACACAACTTGTCGAAGTTTGTCGAAAAATAGAAAAATATAATATTTTTTAGCAAAAAAGAAAGATTTTTACATTAATCTTTCTTTTAAAGATAATTATTTTAACATTTTTATGCACACCTATTAGTACTACAAGAGTTTACATAGCTATATTTATATTGATTATTAGCACTATCAAAAGTTATTCTAACACATCCTGTCATAGGCTTATCATTTGTTGGGTCTATTACTTCTTTTTCACTATCTAGATATCCTTCTTGCTTTAAGAAGTCAATACTAACATCGCATGAAGCATCAGGTAAGCTTCGAACATTATCTGTTCCCCATCTTTCAGCGGCATCAATAATAGTGTTCTTTTGTTCATCTAAAGTGTTTTCTCTTGAATTACTAATAATACCAACTATAGTTGGTACAGCAATGGTAGCCAATATACCTAATATTGCAATTACGGCTAGTAATTCAATAAGCGTAAAGCCGTCTTTTTTCATACTATCACCTAGATTAAATTATACGTTCTTTAAGGTTAGGTGTCAATAATGAAGGGTTACATTCTCCAAAGATTCCCATATTTTGTCAATGTGTAAATGATATATTTTATTTTAACTTTTGCTCCCTATGATTTGCCTTTATGTTAAAAATATGTTATGATGTATATAGATGAAGGAAACTTCATAAAATATTAAAGGAACATTCAATAGTCCGATGTTGAGTGTTGCTACATATAATTGTGTATCACCTAAATCATTGGATGAGTTAGGTGATTTTCTTTTATATTAATACTATAAATAGTAAAAATACAAGTAGGAAGATAAGAATGACTAAAGAAAGAATTAAAAAATCTTTCTTGTTCATTATATCGCCTCCCTTCTAAATAGAAGATTGGCATCACCCAACTTACTGAATGTTCCTTAATATAATTATAACAAATAGTTATATAAAATACAATAAATTTTATTGCATTTTGTTAAAAAAATGGATGTGGTAATTTATGAAAAGCGTAGGAATAATATGCGAATATAATCCATTTCACAATGGACATTTATATCATATAAAAAAGGTAAAGGAATTATATCCTGATTATGTGGTTATTGCTGTTATTAATGGCGATTTTACTCAAAGGGGCGATGTTAGTTTAATTGATAAGTGGCAAAAAACTGAGGTGGCTTTAAATTATGTCGATTTAGTAGTTGAACTACCATTTGTCTTTGGGACGCAAGCAGCTGATATTTTTACTAAAGGTGGTGCGGATATTTTAAATGCCTTAAAAGTAGATGCTTTTGTCTTTGGTAGTGAAAGTTCAGATATAAATAAATTAAGAAAGATTGTAGAAATTCAAGAAAACATGGAATATAGTGATAAAATTAAGCAATATTTAGACGAAGGATTAAGCTACCCTACTAGTTTGGCTAAAGCTTTAAAAGATTTAGGAATTGTTTTAGAAAATAATCCAAATGATTTACTTGGAATTGGTTATATTAGAAATTTAAAAGGTGTAGAAATTAAGGCAATTAAAAGAACTAATGATTATCACAGTTTAGATTTGAATAAAATATCTAGTGCGACGAGTATTAGAGAGGCTTTGAAGAATGGAACTGATGTTAGAGAATATGTTCCTAAAGAAAGTTATGATAGTTTAGATGATTTACATTTCTTAGATGATTATTTTGATTTGCTTAAATATAAAATAATAAGTTCTAAGGATTTAAGTATTTATCAAACTGTCGATGAAGGTATTGAGAATAAAATTAAAAAAAATATTTTAAAAGCTCACAATACTGAAGAATTAATAAATTTAGTTAAATCTAAAAGATATACATATAATAAAATAAAAAGAATGCTTTTACACATCTTATGTGGGTTTACAAAAGAGGAAGCTAAAAGGTGCAGGGAAATACAATATATTCGAGTATTAGGATTTAATGATAATGGTAGAAAGTATTTAAATAGTATTAAAAAAGAATGTGAACTACCAATTATTACGAAATATGATAGTGATTTTGAAATGATGCGAATAGAAAACAGAGTTAGTAATGTTTACAACATTAAAAAAGATGACTTTTTAGAGGAATATAAGCATAAACCTATAATCCATTAGTCATCTTTTTATATTGTATCAATTTTTAAGAAGTTAGTCGTCTTAACCTGATGCATTCTTGGGAATCCGCCAGTTACGATAACGATATCACCTTTTTGTAAATCCATAAACTTAGTAGTTTCAGCTTTACAATTATCTATAAGTTCTTCAAGTGTATTATAATATTTAACAATTACTGGGAAAACTCCATAATTAAGCGCTAAAGCTTTAGCTACTTTGGCATCTGGACAAGCAGCAACAATTGATGATTTTGGTTTTAATGTACCAATTAATTTAGCACTATAACCACTTGTAGTTGCAGCAATAATTACTTTAACATCTAATAAGTTAGCACTTTCAACAACATTATGAGCAATAGCACTTGGAATGTTGTTTTCTTTAGCGTATGATTTTTGGTTAGCATAATCATAATAACTTTCGGCTTCTTCACAAGTTTCAGCCATGTATTTAACAGCATCGGCTGGATGTTTACCAATAGTTGTTTCACCTGATAACATAACAGCATCTGTTCCATCTAATACAGCATTAGCAACGTCTGAGATTTCAGCACGTGTTGGACGAGCACTTGTGTACATTGAAGCAAGCATTTCAGTAGCAACAATAACAGTACGTCCTTTTTGACGACATTTTTCAATAATTTCTTTTTGTAAGATAGGTAATGTGTTCATTGGCATTTCCACACCTAGATCACCACGAGCAACCATAATACCATCACTAGCTTCAATGATGTCATCTATATTTTGAATAGCGGTATGACTTTCAATTTTAGAAATTATTTGCATGTCTTCTCTACCTTGTTCTTTTAAGATTTCTCTAGCAGCTAAAACATCGTCTTTTGAGCTAACGAATGATAAAGCTAAGAAATCACCATCGTGCTGACAAGCATAGATTATATCCTCTCTATCTTGATCGCTAATGAAGTCCATATTTAATTGAACACCTGGCACATTGATACTCTTTCTACTACCAAGTACTCCACCGTCAATTATTTTACAGTTAATTCCATTTGGTAATTTTTCAATTACTTCTAACTTCATTAATCCATCTTCTAATAGAATTTCATTACCAACTTCAATACTATCTAATGCATCTTTATAGTTAACGGTGATAGCTTCTTCAGTTCCTAAGATATCATCTTTAACTAATTTAATAGTTTTTCCCTCGACTAAGTTGATTTTATCATCGGTCATATTTCCAGTACGGAAATCTGGTCCTTTAGTATCGAATAAAACGCCTACGTAAGATCCTAATTCTTCGTTTGCTTTTTTAACTAAACTTAAAACATTACTCTTCTCTTCTTCTGTAGCATGTGAAAAGTTAATTCTGGCTACATTCATACCATTTAATACCATTTGTTTAAAGGTTTCATATTTGGCACTACTTGGACCAATTGAACAAATTATTTTAGTTTTTTTCATGAATACCACTCCTTTTGACAATTTTCGCAATAATAAGTTCCGCGTCCGCCAACGGTTATTTTGATTATCTTTGAATGGCAAATGGGACACTCCTCTTTGGTGTGAACAAGTAAATGCTGTTGGAATCTACCATGAACTCCTTCACTTGATTCGTAACTTTTTACAGTTGTTCCACCGTATTCTATGGCTTTTTCTAGAACTTGTTTTGTAAAATCTATGATATTTTGGCAATCTTCAGCCGTTAAATCGGTTGCTAAAGTTTTAGGATTTATTTTAGATAAAAATAATATTTCATCAGCATAAATATTTCCAATACCGACAATTATAGTTTGATCTAAAAGTTCTGTTTTAATCGGTTTTTTATGGAATTTCTTTTTTAAGTATTCTGGGGTTAATTTTTTATCCCATGGTTCTAAGCCTAATTCAGATAATGGTTTTTCATTAAATGCATTTTCTTTTGATAGTAAATACATTTTACCAAACTTTCTCGTGTCATGGTATCTTAAATCGGTACCATCAGAAAAGTGGAAAATAACATGTTGATGTTTTTCTATAGGTTCATCACTTCGTCTAATAAAGTATTTACCTTCCATCCTTAGATGACTTAATAAATAATAATCATCCAATTCGAACATTAACCATTTACCTCTTCTTAGAATGTCGTTTATTTTTTGATTCCTGATTTTTCTTTCAAACTCTTTAACACTTGGATAGGCAATTATATTTTCCCAATAAACTGATGCGGAAACTATAATTTTGTCTTTAACCTCTTTTATCAAAGTGTTTTTGACAGTTTCAACTTCAGGTAATTCAGGCATAGTACCACCTACTTCTCTTTGTATTTAGCCTCAATAATTATTTTACCCTTTTTAGTTTTTTCTTTTTTAGTAACGCCTTTGATATATGGTTTTACGGCTTTATATATCATATATATTAGCCAGCACACTAAGGCAAATAATAAGATGTAAACAAAGATGTGAGCTAAAAAAATTAAAATAATTATTCCCAAAATAAATAGTAAAACTTGTTTTACATTAATGTTCAAAAAAATCACCTAATCAATTATAACATTCTTTTTAGGCCTTTTCAATTGAATTTAGGTGTTTTTTCGTGTTTTTGTGACTTTTAAATTTTAGAATTGAAAGTAATTGAAATAGAGTTTTAATTATTATAAAATTATGGTAAGGTGGTGATAAAATGGACTTAATTTATGTCATTCCTAAGAGAACAGAACTTAACTATCGAAAGAAACTTGTCGAAGATGAAAAAACAATGGAATATAATAATGGAATTGTCCCTTTTCCAAAAGAAAAGTGGGATTCTTGGTATAATAAATGGATTGGAAATAATGATAAGAATTATTATTATGCTTATATTTATGACAAAGACATTCAAGCTTTTGTTGGGGAAGTGGCTTATAGGAAAGAAGTATATAAAAATTCAGTTATGTTAAGTATAATTATTGAAAGTAAATATCGAAGAAGAGGATATGGGAAGGAAGGTCTAAAAGGACTAGTAACGACGGCTTTTAAAAATGGCTGGGATGAAGTAAGAGATTTAATTGCCAAAAATAATGTTGGTTCTCAAAAATTATTTTCTGATTTTGGATTTAAAATTGTTGATGTTGATAAAGATGGGGATGTTGAATTTGAATTAGGAAAAGAAGAATTTATTAATCTATATGGTGATATATAATTATTATTTTTGTTTATAGATCAATTAAACAAATTGACAACCTATTGACTGAATAAGTTTTAAATGATAAAATGAATTTAGTAAATCGATGACAAAGAATAGTAGTATAATTATTATTTTATAGAGAGTTAGTGATTTGGTGGAAACTAACAAATAACTTTATACGAATCTACTTTGGAGAGAAGTTTAAAACACTTCCGGGATGACCGTTATCATAATTAAGACAGCCGTATAGGATGGTACCGTATTGCATATACTCCTAACATCAGGCTGTCTTTTGCTTTAAGGAGGGTTGAGTATGGATAGATGGTTAAAATATTTTACTAAAGAAGAAGTGGCTGGATTTAAAAACGCGAGAAACCTTTATGGTAAAGCTTATTTGATTTGTGAAAAGGTTTTTGATGGCAAATCACATTCGTCCGGAGTTCCATATATGGATCATTTAGTAGCCGTGGCTGATAGGTTTTCTGATGATAAAGCAAAAGTAGTTGCTCTACTTCATGATATTATGAAAGAAACCGAACTTACAGCAATGGATTTAAATTATATTGGTTTTCCTAGTGATATAGTTAAAACAGTGTCACTTATGACCAGAGAAAATGGTGAGTCATATGATGAATTTATTAATAGAATGATTAACAGTAAAAATAATATGGCTGTACAAATTAAGAAAGCTGATTTAGAGCAAAACATGGATTTAAGTAACTATGAAAGTGTTACTGATGAATATTTAAATAGAATTGATGTTAAATACAAACCACAATATGAGAAGATTGTAGGTTATTTAGGCGACTTAGAGAAGGAGAATTAAAATGATAGACATAAAATTAATTAGAGAAAACAGAGATTTAGTTAAAGAAAATATTAAAAAGAAATTTCAAGATAAAAAATTACCTTTAGTTGATGAGGTATATGAATTAGATATTAGGTGCCGCGAAGCTAAAGGTAAAGGTGATAAGCTTCGAAAAGAGAAAAATGAGAAAAGCGCTTTAATCGGCGCTTTAATGCGCGATGGTAAAAAAGACGAGGCAGAAAAAGTTAAAGCAGAAGTTAGTAAATATGGTGATGAGATTGCTAGATTAGAAAAAGAAGAAGAAGATCTCAGAGAAAAAATACATGAAGATATGATGGTTATTCCTAATATCATGGACCCATCTGTACCTATTGGTGAAGATGATTCTAAAAATGTGGAATTAGAAAGATTTGGAGAGCCAGTTATTCCTGATTTTGAAATACCTCACCATGCAGATATATGTGAGAGACTAAATGGTTTAGATAAAGAAAGTGCAGGAAGAACAAGTGGTAATGGATTTTACTATTTGATGGGTGATGTAGCTAGATTACATTCAGCAATGCTTAGTTATGCTAGAGATTTCATGATTGATAAAGGTTTTACTTACTGCATTCCCCCATTTATGATTAGAAGTGATGTTGTAAATGGTGTTATGAGTTTTGAAGAGATGGATGCAATGATGTATAAAATTGAAGGTGAAGATTTATATTTAATCGGAACATCTGAACATTCTATGATTGGCAAATTTCAAGGACAAATTATTAAAGAGGAAGAACTTCCTATTACCCTAACCTCTTATTCACCTTGTTTTAGAAAAGAAGTTGGGGCTCATGGTATTGAAGAACGCGGGCTTTACAGAGTTCATCAATTTGAAAAACAAGAGATGGTTGTTTTATGTAAGCCTGAAGATGGTATGAAATTTTACGATAAAATGTGGCAATATACTGTGGAATTCTTTAGAAGTTTAAATGTTTCTGTTAGAACTTTGGAATGCTGCAGTGGTGATTTGGCTGATTTAAAGGTTAAGTCATGTGATGTTGAAGCGTTTAGTCCTAGACAAAACAAATATTTTGAAGTTGGATCTTGCTCAATATTAGGTGATGCGCAAGCTAGAAGACTTGGCATTAGAATGAAAACTAAGAATGGTAATGAGTATGTTACTACTTTAAATAATACAGTACTTGCTACTCCTCGTGGTTTGATTGCTTTCTTAGAAAACAATGTAAATGAAGATGGCAGTGTTAATATACCAGAGGTATTAAGACCTTATATGGGTGGTAAAGAAAAGTTAACGCCTAAAAGCTGATAATTAAATATCAGTTTTTTTGTACAATAAAAAGGAATTCCCTACTTTCACGACGTATGTTAATTTATGAAAGGAGGAATTCCAATGTTTTATTTAATTGAACAATTTAGATTTTTAATTTATGTTATTTGGGAATATTTTGATTACAAATCAAGATAAATGACTATCTCCATTTGTATAATCAATTGTAATGCCATCTTGGACGTTATAAATATAGACATTAAAACAAATTTCACCACATTTATCTTCAACAGAACTTGCTTCTATTTGTACTCCACTAGCAAGTAAATTATTATCTACATAAATTGGCGTTACTCTATATAAAACATGATTATTTGTTTCATCTATGTAATTAGCAACTTCGTTTTCAAAGTCTAACATAGCACCTGTATTCATCTGCCTTGTGCAAGTTATTAAATTCTTTTCGTTAGCATTTTCACCAGTTAATTGATAACCAATTAGATGGCAGCGGTTATACAAATATTTACCACTTACAATATCGTATTTAACAGTGTGCCAGCCAGTTGGTTTAATCATACCGATTGATCCTCTTTCTTCGGTTGGCATGGTTTCTTTACTGACTTTTGCAAAAGCGACACCTGCTCTATTTAAAATATCTAAATCACTATATAATTCAAAAGTATCTTTAGTATAATCTTCGTCTGTAAAATTTGGCTTATTTTCATTTATTGTAACATATGCTTCACCACTATACTGTGGAATATTTTCTATTTTATAAGTTGGTGCTGGTTCAACTAATGGTTCCGTCATAAAACTTTTTATTTCATTTTGATATGCGACACATAGGAAAACAAGTATGGTTATAACAGTTATAAAGATATTTCTATTTTTGTTTTTAAATTTACTGCTTCTAGCCATTATTTTGCCTCAGCCCAGTTTTTACCATAGTTAATATCGATAGAAAGTGGTACAGTAAGTTCACAGACGTTATCCATAACATCAGTGACTATTTGTTTTACTGTTTCTAATTCGTCTTCAGCAGTATCAAATATCAATTCATCGTGAACTTGAATAATCATTTTACTTTTAAGGTTATTTTCTTTAAATGCTTTGTAAACTTTAACCATAGCTAATTTGATTATATCAGCAGCAGTGCCTTGAATTGGGGTATTTAATGCGATTCTTTCACCACTTTGTCTAATAGTGTATACGGTATTTTTTAATTCTGGAATATATCTTTTACGATTAAACATAGTTGTGACATACCCTTTTTCTTTAGCGTGCTCTATAGTACTATCCATATATTCTTTAATACCTGGGTATGTTTTGAGATATGTATCAATAAATTTTTTAGCTTCAACTGCCCTTATTCCAATATTTTCGCCTAAGCCAAAACTACTAATGCCATAGATGATTCCAAAATTTACAGCTTTGGCAACTCTTCGCATTTCACTTGTGACTAATTCTAGTGGTACATGAAAGATATCACTGGCTGTTTTAGCATGAATATCTATTTTATTATGAAAGGCTTCTTTTAAAGACTTAACATCAGCCATATGGGCTAGAACGCGAAGTTCAATTTGAGAATAGTCAGCGCCTAAAATATATTCATAATTTGGGACAAAAGCTTTTCTAATTGATCTTCCAAAATTATCTCTAACCGGGATATTTTGTAGGTTTGGTTCAATTGATGAGAGTCTTCCTGTTCTGGTTAAGTTTTGGGTATATATAGTATGTATTTTACCATCATTACTGATAGTATTGATTAAGCCTTCGACATAAGTCCCATAAATTTTAGATAGTTTACGGTATTCAATTATTTGATTAATTATTGGATGTTTATCTTTTAATTTATTTAAAACATCGATTGCTGTGGAATAACCACTAGCGGTTTTCTTTTTGTGTGGAAGATTTAATTTTTCAAATAATACTTCACTTAATTGACTAGGTGATGAGATATTAAATTCACATCCAGCATTATTATAGATATCTTTAGTTAAGAGTTCTAGTTTTATTTTAATGTCTTCTCCCATATCTCTTAAGACTTTTTTATCAACTTTAACTCCTGTAAATTCCATATCAGCTAGAACAGTAGCTAGAGGAAGTTCAATTTCATTAAATAAATATTCAACATTTTCTTCTTTGATTTTATTTTGGAAAAACTCTCTAGTATCATAGATGAATTTTGCTCTATCAACACATGCTTTGGCAATTTCTTCTTCACTAGGCATTTTTAAGTGAATAAATTTTCCATAAACCTTTTCATAAAATTCTAGTTTATAATCTATTTGATTTGCTAGATAAGCCATATCGTCTTTCATATTGTAATCGAGTAAGGCTCCGGCTATCATAGTATCAAAAGTAACATTTTCTATTTCAGCGCCTTGCCATTTTAAAGCGACAATCATTTTCTTTAAGTCATATGTATATTTAATGTTTTCTTTTAAGAATTTTGGATTTTGTTTTAATATTTCTGGTGGAATAAAATAAGCGATGTTTTCGTTATAGACACCCATACCTAATATTGGTGATTTATGGTAGTTTTGACCAAATATTTCTAGATAAACAGCAACCTCGCCATCTACTTTAAGTTCATCTATATTTTTTATGATTTGAACTTCTACTTCTTTTTTAGGTTCTTCTTTTTTATTTGTTTTTTTTAAGAAAGAGTAGAATTCTAAATCTTCATATATTTTATTTAACTCTTCTCTATTTTCACCTTTATATTTAGTGTCTTCAATAGTAATTTCCATTGGGACATCTTTGACAATGGTGGCCAAATGATACGATTTATAGGCATTTTCTTTATCATTTCGAATTTTTTCACCTAATTTTCCTTTGATGTTACCCGCGTTTTCATATATTCCATCTAATGTTTTATATTCGTGAAGAAGTTTTAAAGCGGTTTTCTCACCGACTCCTTTAACACCTGGAATATTATCTGAAGAATCACCCATTAAAGCTTTTAAGTCAATGACATTTATTGGTTTAATGCCGTAGGCTTCTTCAAATGTCTTTTCATTATATCTGATATAATCTTTTTGTTTTAAAAGTTTGATATCAACATCATTTGAAATTAACTGTAATAAATCTTTATCGCTACTAACAATAGTTCCAATAAATTCTGGATCATCATCACAGAATTTAGCGAATGTTCCAATAATATCATCGGCTTCATAGTTATCTATTTCATAGTATTTAATTCCCATTGCGGTTAGCAATTCTTTAGCAACTGGGAACTGTTTTTTTAGTTCATCAGGAGTTTCTACCCTACCGCCTTTATAATCTTCGTATTCTTTATGTCTAAAGGTCTTTCCTTTATCAAAGGCAACTATGACATATTCAGGGTTTTCTTCATTAATTATTTTATGAATCATATTTACAAAACCAAATAAGGCATTGGTTGGGAAACCTTTACTATTATTCATAAAGTTACCATTATAAGCTGTTGCATAATAACTTCTAAACATAAGGTTATTTCCATCTATCATAATTATTTTTTTCATACTTTATCACCTAATAATATTTTAGCATTAATAATTACTTTATAACAAGTTATTTTTACAAGATATTGGTAGGTAAATTTAAAAATGTTCCTTTCTAAATGATTTTTCTAATCTTTTCATTTAAAAAGGAACATATATTTTGAACTTTACACTTTGTCAATATTTAGAAATCTTTGGAGAATGTTACTAATTATAGATTAGAAAAAAATGATTTTCTTGTTTGAAAATCATCTTTTTTAAAATAATGTTAATTGACTAGATTCATCCATGCCATCTAATATGCCCATTGAACGAAGTTTCTCAATTAAAGTAGAAGAAAGTTTAGCTCTTTTTTGTAAGTCTTCAATACTGATGAATTCTCTTTTTTCTCTTTCTTCAACGATGTTTTTAGCAACTACTTCACCTAACCCATCAATGGCTCTAAATGGTGGGATTAAATTTCCATCATCATCGATTACAAAGTCGTGATAATGACTTTTATATAAATCGATTGGTTTAAATTTTATATTACGAGCTACAGCTTCTAAAGCCACTTTTAAACACTCAAGAACTGATGATTCTTTATTAGTGGCATCGAAACCTTTTTCGTTGATTTCAACGATTCTAGCTCTAACTGCATCATAACCTTTAATCATTGATTCAATATCAAAATCATCATATTCTGCCGAGAACTGAGCTGCATAATAAACAGCAGGTTTATGAACTTTATAGTATGCGAGTCTAAAAGCGTTGATTACATAGGCTACGGCATGGGCTTTCGGGAACATGTATTTAATTTTACTACATGATTCTATATACCAATCGGCTATACCGGCAGCTTTTAATTCTTTAACGTATTCAGCCCATTGTTCTGGTTCTTTGCTGGCTTTACCTTTACGAACAAACTCCATTATTTTAAAGGCTTTTAACCTATCCATCCCTTCTTTTATTAAGTAAGTCATAATATCATCACGACAACCGATAACTTCACTGAATGGAACGACACCTTGTTCGATCAAATCTCTAGCATTACCATTCCATACATCGGTACCATGTGATAATCCTGATATTTTAACTAATTCTGAGAATGTTTTCGGTTTTGTCTCTTTAACCATTTGAAGAGTGAAAGGAGTTCCAAATTCTGGAATACCTAGAGTTCCAGTATCATTCATGATTTGCTCTTTAGTAACACCTAAAGGTTTTGGCGATAAGAATATTCCCATGGTTTCTTTATCGTCTAATGGAACTTGTGTGACATCATCACCAGTTATATTTTGGATTAATCTCAATTTGGTTGGTCCAGAATGACCTAAGATATCTAGCTTTAAGACATCTTGGTCAATGGCGTGATAATCAAAGTGAGTGGTACGCCAAGCAGAATTAACATCATCGGCTGGATATTGGAATGGAGTGAAATCAAAGACATCCATATATCCTGGAATAACGACAATTCCTCCTGGGTGCTGACCAGTAGTTCTTTTAACACCTGTACAGCCCCCAGCTAATCTTTCGACTTCGGCAGTACGCATAGATATTCCTTTATCTTCACAATATCCTTTAACATATCCAAAGGCAGTTTTTTCAGCAACGGTACCAATTGTTCCAGCACGATAAACATTATCAACACCGAACAATACTTTGGTGTATTCATGAGCAGCTGCTTGGTTTAAGTCTGAAAAGTTTAAGTCGATATCTGGTACTTTATCGGCATGGAAACCTAAGAAGGTGGCGAATGGCATATCTTCACCATCTTTTTTCATTTTAGTTCCACATTTTGGACAATTCATATCTGGTAAGTCAAAACCACAGTCATAATCTTGAGATAATGGTTTCCCATCCATTTCAAATATACTGTGTTTACAGTTTGGACAGACATAATGAGCTGGTAAACCATTCGTTTCAGTTATACCCATGAATGTAGCAACTAATGATGAACCGACCGAACCACGAGAACCAACTAAATAACCGTCATCATTTGATTTTTTAACTAGTTTTTGGGCAATTAAATAGATAACGTCAAAATGAGCACCAATAATACCAGTCAATTTATCTTCAGCTTGTTTATTTAATTCTTCTTCAGTTGATTCTGGATTTGTTTCTTTGATATCTTCTTTGACAAAGTTTTTAACACCATCATAATAACTACGCATTACTTTATTTAATTCTGAATATATATATTTATTATATTCTTCACTTTTTAGTCCTTGTTTTTCGGCATGTTTTTTAATAATGTTCATAGGTTCTTCACCATATAATTCTTGAGCTAATCTCTCTTCAATATTATAAGGTAATGGTTTGCCATAAACACTCTCGGCTTTATCATAAACCATATCAGTAGTTGTTTCCGTACAATTTGGAATTTTAGGAGCGAATGGAATACCACCAGTATCGATAATAACTTCAATGATTTCAATCATGTCAGCTATTTTACTAGGATTATCGATAACTATTTCTTCGGCTAGTTCCTTAGGTAAGAATGAGAAGTCTTCTAACATTTCTTCAGTTGTACGTAGGTGCTGAGACGGAATTTGTTTGATATCTTTTTTAGCTAATGGATGTCTTCCACCACCAGGGACTTTTTGATTAACAATAATTTCCCTATAAATTCTATCTTCTGGTTCTATTTGGTGAACATCACCAGTAGCAACAATTATTTTTCCGGCTTCTTTAGTAACTCTGATGATCTTTTTAATGTGTTCTAACAGTTCTGCTTTATTTGCAAAATCACCCATTTGAAGTAGGTGGTCATATACTGCAGGAGGCTGAACTTCAACATAATCATAGAAATTAATTAAGTTTACTAATTCTTCATCATTTTTACTTCTAGCTAGTCTAAATATTTCACTTTCGTAACAACCACTACCGATTAATAAGCCTTCCCTATGTTTTTCAATTTCACTTCTTAAGATTCTTGGGGTTTTATATAAGTATTTAGTGTTAGCTAAAGAAATTATTTTGAATAAGTTTTTTAAACCTTTTTTATTTTTAGCTAAAATGTTGACATGATAACTAGTACCATATTTATGAATTTCATCTTTTGATACTAGTTTATCTAAGTCTTTGATTGTTTCGAAATTTCTAGATACAAGTTTTTTTAACATTTTATGGAAGACTAAAGCGGTTCCTTCAGCATCGTAATCTCCCCTGTGGTGAGCAGATTCATCCCATGGAACATCATATCTTTTAACTAAGGCAGATAAGCTATGTCTAGCATAACCGGTATCTAAAGCTCTAGATAATTCTAGAGTATCAATTACGGTGTTGGTAAACTCACCTAAATTATATTTACTGTGAGCCATAACGATAAATGATACATCGAATTTGGCATTGTGGGCAACCATAGGAAGGTCACCTACCCACTCCATAAATCTTTTAACAGTATTTTCTTCGTTGTCTTTATCTTGTAACATTTCGTCGGTTATGTTAGTAAGTTCAGTGATTTTGGCAGGTAATTTTCGTCCTGGATTAATTAATTCGTCAAATCTATCAACTATTTCTCCATTGTCGATTTTAACGGCACCTATTTCGATAATTGAGTCAGCGCCACCCGCATTAAATCCTGTTGTTTCTAGGTCGAAAACAACATATGTTGTTTCTAATAATTTTTGGTCGGTTGGTCTTAAGACGATATTTACGGTGTCATCGATTAAGGTTAATTCGGTACCATATAAAGCTTTGAATTTATCTTTATCTTCTTTCCCTTTGTTGTACTTAGTAACTAAGTTAAAGACATGTGGGAAAGCTTGACAGCCATTATGATCAGTAATAGCGATGGCTTTATGGCCCCAGTTCATGGCAGTTTGAACTAATTTTACTTCATCAGCGACGCCATCCATTTGACTCATTTTAGTATGAGCATGAAGTTCAATTCTCTTTCTTGGAGCTTCGTCTTTTCTCTTTTTATCTTCTTTCATAGATACGTTAATATCTCTGGCATTTAAAACTATTTCACCTGAGTATTTGTCGTTTTTGGTGTAACCTCTAATGATATAATATTTGCCTTCTTTTAGAGATTTTTTATATTTATTAAATTCATCGTCTTCTCTACAGAATATTTTACAGTACATACTATCAGTGCCATCAGTTATTTTTAGAGTGATGATTTTAAAATTGCTTTTAGATGATTCAAAAATATCAATACCAAAGATTTTTGCATCGACAGTAACATTATCCATTTCAAAAGTGACTAGGTTGATAGGTGTCGCCTCATCAGTAATTTCTCTTCCCATGATAAATGGACTTTCCTTTTTTTCAGTTACTTTTGGAATTACTTTAGTTTTTTCTTTTTCAATTTCCTCTCTTAATTCTTGAGCTTTAGTTTCATCTATTCTGGTGATAACTTTGATGTTAAATCCTGTGTTTTGTAGATCTTTTTCTAAAGGATTTTTTATACTATTAAATTTCATTTCTTCAGCTTTATTAGTAAGATCAATCAATAAATTATCATCATCTATTTTTAAAGGAATACCAACAAACATTTTTAAAAGTGGGGCTTCTTTACTATAGTTTTCTAAAAAATGACGATAATAATCAGTCAATGTTTCAAGATCAAAACTATTTGTAGTGATTTGTGATTTGATAGATTTAACATTAAAAAAACGAGTTTTTAATTTTTGTGAAAAATCTAAGTATGTTTGTAGTGGTAGAGGATTTTTTAAAGACAAACAAAAAACGTATTTGTCTTTAGCTTTATTACAAACAATTTTATTTAATTTACCACTTTCAAAATCACTTTTTTCGTTTTCATCTATCTTAATTTGGTTTAATAATAACTGTAATTTATCGTCCATTTTTAATCACCTTTTTTATTATAACACATAGAGTAATCTTTTTATCATTAAAAGCGTATAAAAGTTTGCTTTACATTTGCTTTAAATGTGATTTATACACTTTTTGAGTGTCGTTTTTAAATTGTTAATGGTAATATTTTTGCGAGATGTAGTAACAAAAATGAAAGATAATTATTGAATGGTTTTTAGAAAGTGTAAAATAAAGGTAAAGAAAAAAGGCCTATTTTAAGACCTTGATTTTAGATTTTGATAGTTCTTTATAGTTTAGATTGAAGTAAACTATTCTGTGAGGGATTGATACTTCTTTAATTAGAACATATACTCTTTCACCTAATCTTAATTTATTATTATGACCAATTGCTTTCGCGTGAGCAAGGTCAGATGGTGTGACATGACCGATGACATTATTATCTAATCTAATTTCAGTGTCATATGGGGTCATATTTATAATTCTGCCAGCGTAAATTTTGCCACTATCTGCTTCATATTCTCTTTGCATATATTCAGCCATTTTTAAATCTAAAGTTTCTTTTTCAGCTTGATCGGCTTCTCTTTCCATAAATGAATCGTGTTCACATATTTCTGGAAGTGTTTGATAATAATTCAAAAGAGTTGGAATGTCATATTTTTGGTATGGATTAGTTAAGCGATGAACCATTAAGTCAGGATGTCTTCTAATTGGTGAGGTAAAATGAGTATAATAGGTTAATCCTAAACCATAATGTCCTTCGCAAACTGGGGCATATTTAGCTTTACTCATACTTGTTAAAATTAAGTGAGAAATAATTGGATAGTTTTCATGATCTTTGAAATAATCTAAGAAGAAACTGAGGTCGTTAGAATTATAATGACCATTTTTTATTTTGTTAATCAAAATATCAATAGTTTCTTTGGAACATATTTTTTCTTTTTTTAACGTTTTTAATGCTTCTATAAGGTGATCATCATTTGGATTACCATGAACACGATATACCTGAGGAGTGTCTAACCACTTATGATATTCAGCGACACTAGTGTTGGCGGCAATCATAAAGTTCTCTATTAATCTTTCAGCAGTATTTTGATGACGAGCTTCAAATTTTAATGCTTCACCAGTTGGTGAGGTAATAACTTTTACTTCATCAGAGGCAAAGTCGACTTTTCCTTCTTTTTTACGAGTTTGGGTTAAAATTTTTGACATTTCTTCCATGATTTTTAAGGTTGGAACAAACTCTTCATAACCACTTGGAATAATATTCTTTTCTAATATTTGATTAACATCGTCATAATTCATTTTCTTTCTCGAATGAATAACACTATCATATATTTGATAATCTAAGATTTCACCTGATGGAGAGACAAGCATATCGACGGTTTTAGTTAAACGGTCGACTCCTTCATTTAGTGAACAAATACCATTAGATATTTGATGAGGGAACATCGGAATCACTGAATTAGCTAAATAAGCTGAAGTTCCTCTTTTTCTTGCCTCGATGTCGAGAGGACTATTCTCTTCAATATAATGACTAACATCGGCAATGTGAACACTTAGAATATAATGACCATCTAAAGTTCTCATAATACTTATAGCATCATCCATATCTTTTGTATCTTTGCCATCTATAGTGAAGATTTGTCTATCTCTTAAATCCACTCTACCTTCTAAGTCTTCTTTCATAACTCTATCTGGAATAGTTCTTAATTGCTCGATAACTTCTTCTGGAAATTCTTTGAAGAAACCGTGTTCTGCAGCTATCGTAGATATTTCGATATCCGGATCATCTTTATGTCCAACAACTTTTTCGATGTGACCTTCAAAAACTGATTTGTTTTCGATAACAGCAATACGCTCTTTATCAACGGTTACAAGGACTCTATTACCGGTGACTAATTGTTTTAATTCTTCTTTCGGACATATTACTGTAACATTACCATGAATAGTGTATGGAATAAATTCACCGTCACCAATATATTCAAAGATAGTCTTGCCATTAGCTCTTTTAACTATCTTTTCGACTTCAGCATCAGCATAATTGGTTTTTCCATGATGAATATTTCTTAAAACAACTATGTCGCCTTCTAAGGCACCGTTTAAGTGCGCTTCATCGATTAAATATTTAGTTTTACGGCCATTATATTCGACAAAGACAAAGCCACTACCCATGCGGTTAATATGAATCTCACCTTGAACTTTACCTAATTGTTTTGCATCAAATTTTTTATAATAACCATCATCATCTAGATAAATTTCGCCTTTTTCTTCTAGCTCATTTAAGGCATTAATAAAAGAAGCTTGCATGGTTTCTCCTTTGACGTGCATAGCCTTTCGGAGTTCATCCACAGTAAGCTTCTTTAAATCGACATTATTCATAATTTCTGTTTTGATATCTTCAATGTTTTTTATTTCTTTTACCATTATTTCCCCACCCTACATTTTCATTATAACGAGTTTTTAAACATTTAACAATAGTTTATATTGAATTTCTAAAAATTGTTAAAAATGAAGATATAACGGTCTTTTCCAGTTAAATCTTTTTCAGTACTGACTTTAGCGTGCGGTAAGTAGTTTTGAGCAATTTTAGTAATGGCTGCACTTTGAGTCATACCAATTTCAAAGGCGATAAGACTTTTCTCTTTTAAGTAAGGTTTGACATTTTCTAAAATATTTCGGTAAAAATATAAACCATCTTCTTCAGCATATAATGCGAGATGAGGCTCGTTATCTTTAACTAAGTCATCAATAACTTCATCTTTAGCAATATATGGTGGATTACTAATAATGATATCAAATTTTCCTTGAACATTTTTTAAAATATCGCTTTGTTTAAAGTCTATTTGAACGTTGTTGCGTTTTGAATTAGTTTTGGCAGTTTCTAAAGCTTCTTTAGAAATGTCGGTGGCCAAAACATGACAAGAAAGATGTTTTGCTAAAGTAATGGCAATAGCACCGCTACCAGTACCTATATCTAATATGTCCAATGGTTCGGTTAGTTCTTTGGCATAATTTATGGTTTTTTCGACTAATGTTTCAGTTTCAAATCTTGGGATTAAAACATTTTCGTTTACTAAAAGATTAACACCATAGAAATCGACATTACCAACAATATATTGAACAGGTCTGCCTTCTTTTAGTTCTTTTAAGCCGGCTTCTAATTTATCTTTAGGAAGATATCTCTTTAAATATTCTATATCGGTCATTTTAAGCTTCTTTTAATTTTCTATTTTGGTCTTCGGTAATTAAAGCTTCAATAATATCGTCCAAGTTGCCTTCCATAACTCTATCTAAGTTCTTAGTGGTATAGCCAATACGGTGGTCAGTAACTCTATTTTGTGGATAGTTATATGTTCTGATTTTTTCTGATCTATCACCAGTACCAATTTTACTTCTTCTTTCTGAACCTAATTTTTCTTCTTGTTCTCTTAGTTTGGCTTCATAAAGACGGGTTCTTAGCATCTGCATAGCTTTTTCTTTATTTTGAATTTGACTTCTTTCATTTTGACAAGTAACAACAGTATTGGTTGGCAAGTGAGTAATTCTAACGGCACTATCAGTGGTGTTGACGCATTGTCCACCGGCACCAGTACTACGATAAACATCGATTCTTAAGTCACCAGGGTTGATTTCAACATCGACTTCTTCAGCTTCTGGCATAACTAGGACAGTCGCCGTTGAAGTATGAACCCTACCTTGGGTTTCGGTTACTGGAACTCTTTGAACTCTATGAGCACCTGATTCATATTTCAATTTTGAATATACATTATCACCTTTAACCATGAATTCAACTAATGGATAGCCGCCAGCATCAGAATGTTCTTCAGATAACACTTCGATTTTCCAGCCTTGTTTTTCAGCATATTTAGTATACATTCTATATAAGTCACCCGCAAAGATATTGGCTTCATCGCCACCAGCCGCACCTCTGATTTCAACGATAACGTTTTTACCGTCGTTTGGATCTTTTGGAAGTAAAAGAACTTCAATCTCACTTTCTAACGTTTCTTTTTCTTTATTTAATCTGCTTATTTCTTCTTTAGCAAATTCTCCTAATTCGGGATCTTTAGTCATCTCTTTAGCTTCTTCTAAATCCGATTCTATTTTTTTATATTTTTGATATGCATCGTAGGCATCTTTTAGAGAAGCTTGTTCTTTAGATAATTCTAAAGTCTTTTTAATATCACTTAAAACTTCTGGTTTACTGAGTTCACTAGAGAGTTCATTATATTTTTCTTCAATCGCGATTAATCTTTCTATCATTTCTCATCACCTTTTTCGCAATAAGATTATACTATATTTTATGGCTTTAAGCAAATGTGTATATCTGTTTCAATTGTTTAACAAATTGTAATCTTTTTATTGATTTTAATATAACTGTTTGTTATGCTTATGTGTAAGAAATGTTCAATAGTTGGATGATTGCTAAACTTCTATCAAAGAAGGGAGGCGGTATAATGGGTAAAAAAGATTTTCTAATCTTTGCTTTAATCATTATTATCTTCTTTCTATTATCGTTATTATTAATAACTTTAATATAAAAGAAAGTCATCTAACTCATTCGCCAATGATTTAGATGACACATACTTGTATAGCAACATTCAACATTTGCGTATTGAATGTTCCTTTTTTATTATATGAGATTTCTCTCATCTATATACATTTTATCATAAATTTAACTTTATGGCAAATACAAATATTTAATGTATGTTTGCCTTTTTTTAATTGAATGCTTAAAAAAATGAACTTAATCAAGTTCATCTTCGTCTAAAATAGTTAAATCATCATCGTCAACGTCATCGACATCATCTAAATCAGGATCATCAATTTCTGAATCGTCATCCATGTCATGAATATCATCTGGTGCCATATCATCTAGTTCATCATCTAATTCATCTTCAGTTTCAGTTAAATCCTCTTCGTCTTCAGTATCTTCTTCATTTAAAGTTACTTTAACTGAGTGACGATCTCTTAAATCCCATGTGGCATCGTCTAATAAAATAAACGTTTTATCAGTTGTTAAGGTTGTATAAAAGTCCCCTATTTTATTCGCATATTCTTCATCTGATAAACCTAATAAATCACATATTTTTTTGAAAATAGTTGGAGTGTTTAAGCTCTTTTTTTCTTCTTTTAAAATCATAGCAGCTAAATCTGTATATGAATATTGTTCCAATTCCTCTTTAGATATTTTTGATAGTTTCATAATATACCTCCTAAATCATTTTAGAATTAATCTTAGAACATTGTATCATATTCTATCTATGTGTCAAGGGAAAATTTCAAATTATATGTAAAGGTGTCAATTATTACCCCATTTACCCTTATTTTATAAGTGATTTGTAATTCATTATTTTTTTGAATTAATTCACTTGTAATGGTTTCTAATTCAATTTTTCCATAGTTAGTTATGTATGTTCCTTCTAAATTTATACCTTTTTTTAGATTTATTTTTAATTTATATTCGGCATTTCTTTCAATGGTTATTATATTATCGAATATTACTTTGGTCTGGACATTTCCATCATTATAGATAATTTGATTATCTTTTTTAATACCTTTACCTTTGAAAATATGATTTTCTCCGCCATTTTTTAATGTTGCTTCTATTTTAACTTTACTCATGTTTATTTACCTCGCACAAAGATTATAACATATATATGCTTTTTTTACTTATATTTTTGAAATTTTTTCCAATAATAATTTTAGAAAGCGGCGTGATTCTATGGAAAGAAAAAAGATAAAAAAAAGCAAGAAGTCAAAAAAATGGTTATTTATTATTATTGGAGTTATTCTCTTTTTTATTATTCTTTACTTCGGTATATATTTATATGCACGTATGCAGCCAAAATTACCAATAACTGGGGCGAATGGATATCATTTATACGATATTAATGGTGATGTATATACTGCAAGTTCGGATAAAACGGTTAGTTTAGATGAGATTTCTGATGATTTAATTAATGCGACAATTTCGGTTGAAGATAAAAACTTTTATAAACATCAAGGATTTGACTTTTTAAGAATTATTAAAGCTATGATGGTCAATTTAACTTCTGGAGAAACTTTACAAGGAGCTTCAACAATTACTCAGCAATATTCTAAAAATTTATTTTTAGATTTTGACAAAACTTGGGATAGAAAGATTAAGGAAGCCTGGATTACAATTAGATTAGAAGCTCATTACAGCAAAGATGAAATTTTGGAAGGTTATTTAAATACGATTAATTATGGTGGTATATTTGGGATTGAAAACGCGTCTAAGTATTATTTTAACAAGAGTGCGAAAGATTTAAATTTGGCAGAAGCAAGCATGCTGGCGGGAATACCAAAAAATCCTAGTAAATATTCGCCTTTAGTCGATGAGGAAAGTGCGAAATCAAGGCAAAAAATTATTTTAAATACAATGGTAAAAAATGGTTACATCACTCAAAATCAAGCGGATAATGCTTATAATACTAAACTTAACTATGAAAAAAGTGAAGACAGTGATAATTTAAAGATGATGATGTATTATCAAGATGCGGTCATGGAAGAATTAAATTCAATTAAGACTATCCCCTCTTCATTTTTGGAAACAGGTGGACTTAAAATTTATACTAATTTAGACATGAATGCTCAAAAGGCTTTAGAAGATAGTGCGAATAAAAATATTACAAATCCCGATATTCAAATGGCAGGAGTTGTTATGGATCCACAGAATGGTAAAGTATTAGCTCTATCTGGTGGAAGAGATTATAATAAGAGCCAATATAATAGAGCGACTATGGCCAAAAGACAAGTTGGTTCAACAATTAAACCATTTTTGTACTACTCCGCTTTAGAAAACGGTTTTACACCATCGACAACTTTTACTAGTGAAAAAACAACGTTTAGTTTTTCAAATAATAAAACTTATACGCCAAAAAATTACAATGATGAATATGCGAATGGGCCGATAAGTTTGGCGGCGGCGATAAGTTATTCTGATAATATTTATGCGGTTAAAACACATCTATTTTTAGGTGATGATGCTTTGCCTGATATCTTAAAGAGAGTTGGCATCGATGAAGAATTAAATACTTTACCTTCTTTAGCGCTTGGAGCGGAAGAGATAAATATGATGGATATGATGGCAGCTTATAGTGCTTTAGCTAATGAAGGATATAAAATTGAGCCATATTTTATTAGTAAGGTTACCGACATGGAAGGAAATGTTTTATACGAATATAAACCTAATTCAGAAAATGTTTTAAATAAAAATACGGTATATATTTTAAATGAACTTTTAACAACTACTTATGCGAAAGAATTTAAAGATTATAATACACCAACATGTCTTAGTATTGAGCCAAAAATGACGCATAAATATGCTTTAAAATCAGGAACGACAAATACGGATAATTTAATTTTTGGCTATAATAAAGAGCTATTAGTCGGTATGTGGACCGGATATGATGATAATAAAGATGTTTCTAGTCAAGATAGTTCGAATTTAAAAAATGCTTGGGTTGATATTATGGAAACATATTTAGAAGGTAAAACTGATGAGGAAACATGGTATGAAACACCGAGTAATGTTGTTGGGGTAGCAATTGATCCGATTAGTGGTAAAGCGGCTACTGATAGTTCGAAAGCTAAAATTTTGTATTATATAAAAGGAACTGAACCAACTGAAAATAAAAGTTCTTTAGATGAGTCTATCCCAACCGTAAAAGTTGAAGAATAAAAAACATTCCTATTTTTTGGAATGTTTCTTTTCATTTTGTATTCTTTTTGAATTAACTTCAAGAAAGATTAAAAGATATTTATATAATTCATTTTGATTAGCATAGGTTATGCCATTATCTTTTAGATTTTCAAACATAGCTTCATTTCCTTTATTGGCTTTTATATCATTTTCAGCGACAACCATTTCAAATAAAGGGTCAATTAATAATTTATTTGTTTTATTAATGTTCCCACTTTGGTAACTAGCAACGACAAAAGCATGCGGTTCAAGTAAAGGATCAAAGAAAGCAATATTAAAAATTTGAGCAGAAATATCTTTTTCATCTAAATAATCCTTAATCATCGAGGAAATTTCTTCATCCAAACTATAATGGTTTGGTAGTGATGGTAATTCGCTTTTGATTTTTTGGACTAATTTCATAATGGTTTTAGGTGAGAACTTTTCTTGTTTACCATAGATATAATCGTTTTCTAGTTCGATTATAGAATCACAGATTTTATAGTAATAAAAGTTAATAATTGATGAATAATCTTGTTCCTCACCGATGGCTTGTTGCATAGCTTTTTTGTATGTTTTGTTTTCATTACTAGAAATATATATCGGTGGTAATCCAACATCCATAAATAATTTGTTTATAAAGGCTCTAATGGTACGACCGTTACCATCTGTGAATGGATGAACTTTAATTAAATGGCATTTTAACATAATACATTTATCAATATAACTAAATAAATGTCCAGGATTTTGTTTGACCTTTGATTGCATCTTTAATATATCTTTTAAATCATAATCTAACATTTTCAATTCATAACGAATGTTAGAAGCTGGCGTTAGGTCAACTGGTACACCATCCAAGTGAGCATCACCATTTCTAATAAGCCCTCCCGCATCTGGAAATGGAGCTTTAGAAAATAATTTCTTGTGTAAGTCGAGTAAAGTATAAATATCAAATCGATAATTTATTTCATCTGATAATAAATATTCATACATTTCTTTTAAGCCTTCTTTTTCAAATTTTAAATGAGCATCCTCTAGTATTGATTCACAAGCTATGTAATGTCTTAAAAAATCTTCAGCAGCTTGATTTAAATGACGTTTATTTTCATCTAATTGATAGTAAAACATCAATAATCTTTTAGGAACTACTAATCCATTTTTACCATCTTGATATAATTGTCTAGTTCTTTTCTTCTCAATATAATCGAAAAATAATCCTTTTAAAATTTCTACTAATTCTTCTTGATTGGTTATAATTCCACCCATTTTCATCACCTTGCGAGGTGTATTTTAACAGAATAATATATTTTCGTCAAGAAAAAAAGCTACATGTGTAGCTATACCCCCATTGTCATTGTTTCAGGTAATGTTGAACCGCCGTCTATGACTATACCTTGGGCAGTAATATAACTAGATTCATCTGAGGCAAGGAAAGCCGCTAGATTTCCTAATTCTTCGATGGTTCCTAATCTTTTCATTGGAATCCCTTTAGCAATTCCTTCGACAACACTATCTGGATTTTCGGAATTTGACTCTTTAGCCATACCACTAACCATAGGAGTCATGATATATCCAGGCATAATAGCATTGACTCTAATATTTTTATCGACTAATTCAGCAGCTAATCCCTTAGTAAAACCAATTAAAGCAGCTTTAGTAGTCGCATAAGCTACTTCTCCACTATCGGCAACCATTGGACCGGTTACACTTGATAAGTTAACAATTGAACCTTTTTCCATATATGGAAGGGTGGCCTTAGTAACATTCCAAGTTCCTTTAATATTAATATCAAAATGAAAATCTCTTAATTCATCTTCCATATCCATAAATGGTTTTAAACGACATACCCCAGCATTATTTACTAATACGTCGATGTTACCCCATTTACTGTGGATATCTTGAATAGCTAATTTAACTTTTTCTACATCTCTAATATCTACTTTATAACCTAAAACATCATAGTTTTGTGACTTTAATTCGTTTATAGTATCAGTTAATTTTTCATCATAATCTAAAATGGCAACTTTGGCACCTTCTTTTAAGAAGACCTTAGTAATACCTAACCCATTACCCATGGCTCCGCCGGTAATTATGGCAACTTTATTTTGTAATTTCAAATTATTCATTCCTTTCTAATTCAATGATTTCTAGTTCATCACCTGTTTTGACACCAAAGGCATTACCTTCGTCAGTATCAATATGCATTTCTAGTAATGATGGTTCGATAATTTTTAAATGAACATTGTTTAAAATTCCACCTTTTTCACCATCTACTTTTACTTTAACTTTTTTAACACCTTCTAGGCCATATTTTTTTACTTCTTCTGGACTGATATGAAGATGACGGTTAGCTAATATACAACCTTTATCTAAATTTAATTCACCTTTAGGTCCAACAATAGTGATTGGACTTGAACCTTCTAAATCACCAGAAGTTCTAATCGGTGGATTTACTTTTAAAGTGAAAGAGTCTGTTTTAGAAATTTCTACTTGAGTATAATTTCTGATTGGTCCTAGAACTCTTACGTGAGATATTTGTCTATCACCATTTTTAATGGTTACAAATTTATCAGAAGCGAATTGTCCAGGCTGGCGTAAGTCTTTAACTTTATTCATTGGTTCATCACCAAACAAAGTATAATAGTCATCTTTATTTAGATGTACATGACGGTTAGAAACACCTAATATTACTTTCATAATTTCCTCCTTTCATAGTTTTATGTTCTATCACTCTTTAAGTATAACATATTTTGGGCTTTAGCGAATATATTATTATGGAAAGGGTGATTAAATGAACAATAATTTTGTAAACCAAAACGGTTTTCCTGGAGCTCCTATTTATAGTGGTAGTGGGAATGTTCCAAATCAACAAACACAAATGAACTTTAATGTTCCGGCGGAGCAGTCTTATATTGAAAATATTTTAAGATTAAATCGTGGAAAGAAAGTTGAGATATATGCTTCTTACCCTGATTCAGATGAATGGCGAAATAAAATATTTTCAGGCATAATTGAACAATCTGGACGTGATCACATTATTTTAAGTGATCCTAGTACTGGTAATTGGTATTTGATTTTAATTATTTATGTAAATTATATAAAATTTGATGAGCGCATTATTTCTGATCCAGAATTCTATCCAAACAATTGAAATAGAAAATAATATTTGTTATAATGTTTTTAAGGTGATGATATGGGCGTATTTATTGTAGTGACATCGGTTTTATTAGCTATTAGTTTGCTTATTATTTGGGTAGCTAATAGTTATAATCAATTTCAAGTTTTAATTATTAGAATTAATGAAGCCGAGGCCAATATCGATGCGGTTTTAAGAAAAAGATTTGATTTACTCAATAAATCTATCGATGTTATTAAAGAAAATACTAAAACAGAAGAAGATGTTTTAGGACAGATTGTAAAAATTCGTTCAAGAAAGTTAAGTAATTTTGATTTAGATAGAAAATTATATGATGGGATAAAAGAATTTGAAAAATATAAAGAAAAATATCCAAAGCTAAAAAATGTCGAATCATTTATGAAAATCGATATTGGTTTAAATGAATCTGAAGCAGAAATTGTAGCCTTTAGAAAGTATTATAACGATATTATTACTGATTATAATAAATTGGTTAAGGCTTTTCCAACTAATATAATTGCTTTATTTTTTAAGTTTAAAAGTAAATTATATTTTGATGGTAAAGATATGAGTGACGAAATTGTCGATGATTTTAAACTATAAAAAGTTCCTATTTGGAACTTTTCTTTTTTTTCTTTCTTTTATGATGTTTTACAATGATAAATAAAACAATAAAGATAGCTATGGCTGTGCAGGCATAGATAATATATGTTTCATCTTGCTCTGTTTCCTTTTTTTCTTCTTTAGTTTTTTCTTCGGTCTTGATGACATATTCGCCATTTTTTGTATATAAATAATTTTCTCTAGCATATCTAGCGACATAGTCTTTGTCTTGTAATTTAGTTATTTCAGTTTTTAAATCACTAGCGTCACTTTTTAGAGTACTGAGTTTTTCGGTCAGTTCTTTTTCTTCCGTTTTTAGCTTATATAAATCCATACCGGTAGTAACTAAGGTAAAAGCACAGTAAACGATGATAAAAACAGCAATTGGTCCAAAGACAAGGAGACGTCTTTTAGCTTTTTTAGGAACTTTTTTCTTAGCCATTTTTACCACCTACTTTCTAGTAAAAGTATAGCATTTTTTACATTCTTTTACAACGAAGCTTTCATTGTTAGACAAATTATTGACAAAAAAAGTACTATTCAGTACTAGGAATTACGTTTCTTCTTTCTTTTGAGTTTTTGATGAATAAGGTTTTCAATATAGAAACCGAGAACAATCATAATCAATTCATATGGATGAAATGTCGCATTATTGATATTTAGAAGAATAACAAAATAAAGAAGAACACTAGAAAATACAACGAGAGCGGTACCAACAAATTTAATTATCTTTTTACTGTTATAAATTATTTTATGATTTAAAGTGAGAAACAGAGAAAAAAAGATACCAAAGGCAAAGGAAAATATTAATGAATTTATTTGAATATCTAAGGGCATTATTTAAATAATTTATTGAATAGTCCGCCCTCTTTTTCTTTGCCTCCATCTTCAGTATAAGCTATACTATTGGCTTTACCCTTAATAGAAACATTACCTTGATACGTATCTAGTTTAATGATTTCTAATTCTTCTCCTTTGAGCGTTAGATTACCCATACTTGTTTCCATAAAAAATTCATTTTCATCAAAACTTTCAATCTTTTTAACACCAGTTATAATAATATTTTTTCTTTCATTAATCGTAATACTATGATTGAGAGAGGTTATAACACTATCTATTTTATCCATATTTGTCCACCCTTTCTAAAAGAGTATATGTTTGTACAATGAAAAAAAGACGAATTATTCGCCTTTTTCTTCTTTAACTTTTTTATATTCCTCAAGGATAGTATCTTCGAACATTTTACGGCACTCTGGAGTAATTGGATGTGCGACGTCATGATAAGTGCCATCACTATTCTTACGACTTGGCATTGCGACAAACAAGCCATTATCACCCTCGATAATTCTAATTCCGTGAATTGCGAAGCAGTCATCTACTACTACTGATACGATACCACGCATACGGTTTTCACTGTCGACTGTACGAACGTTGACTGATGTGATTTTCAAGCTAACCTCTCCCTTCTAGCATGATTCCATTTTCAGTATACAATATTTTAGTATAAAAATCAAGTATGATGTATGTTTATTCATATATTTTAATAGTTTTTGTGATGATATCGGCATATGAAAAAGATTTGATATTCTTATTCTCGGTAAGCTCGATTAAAAATACACAATTATACATTTTAATTATTTTAGCCTCATATGTTTCGAATTTATTGCGTCCAAGATTATATTTAATTTTGACTATTTTTCCAAGATGGGGTTTTAAGGCATTTTTAATACTTTCGGTATTATAGTGATCTTTAGCGGGGATAACCAACATACATGGTTCCTTTCGTAATAATACCTCCCATCCCCTCTTTACCATATTTAGTTTTATCTAAAATATCTTTGATGTCGATGTCTTTATTAATGTCTGATAAGCTCATTTTGGCTGCGACAATGGCTGGGTCTAGTGCATGAATATTGATGCGTTTTGGACTTGAGGCGAAATTAGCTCCGGCTCTTATTAATTCTTCATAATACGATGAACATCCGCCTGATATGATTATTAGTTTTTCATGGCTATTTTCGTATTCTCTAGCTTGTTTAATAGCTTCAGCAAAATATTTACTATTTTTATAAGCGTCAATATTATTTGTATCACCTTTTCTTTTGTAATAAGCGTCATGTCCAGTGATGACTACAATATTTGGTTTATATTCATTTAACCATTCTTTCATATGACTAGGCATGTTTTTTTCATCCTCGATTATACCCATGGCCCATATATTGGTTTCTTTATAATAATCTAGGCAACGTCTTAAAAAATCTTTGTCACTATCGATGTGAAGAATTTTACCGGGAAGATAAAAAAAATCATTTCTATTTAATTCTTCAACGTTATGAATTCTTTCTAAAAATGGCTTTTCGCCTTCAATATCACCACCTTCATGTCTTTTTAAATCATCAAGTGTACTATCGACTAGTAACCTAACATTTATACCTTTTAATTCACACATATCACCATCTATTTTGAGAATCTTAAATACAATGTCATTATTATGTGAATTGCGGGTTACTAAATCACCTATTTTAAAATCCATATTATCACCCAAATAAGTATATGCTTGTGATTTTTTTTTATAACAAAAAAAGTCTTATTTTTTTAAGACTTTAGAGGCATTAAAAATAACTTCTTCACTATAATATTCATCGGTTCTAGAAGACTCTGACCAATGATAAGCATTGATTATTTTATCAAATTCTTCTAGCCTTTTAGTTGGAATAGTAATTAGCGAAGTTTCTGTTTGTAGATATTCAAATGAATCTTCTAAGATTTGTTTGCTGTAACCTTTTTTTCTATAATCTTCATTTACAAGTAAAGTACATATTTTCTTTTCATCGGTGTTTTTTAAGGTGGCTAGACTGACAACTTCTAGTCCATCTAAATAGAAAATTATATCACCTTCACCTTTAAAGATTCTTGGTAAGTTTACGGTGTAAAACCATTTTAAGTATTCTGGATATTGCTCATGGTTGTATGCCGTTTGCATATATATAGCAGCAACTGTTTTTGAAAAATTTTTGTCTGACATTTGGCTTAGAACATATCTTTCCATTGTTATTCCTCCGTTTAGTTTTTTATTTTATCATAAAAAGTTCCGCATGGGAACTATTTATTTAATATAGTATCTATTGGTTTAACTTTATTAACACTATTCATTATAGTAAAGGTAACTACTAAGGCAATTACAATGGTAAATACTAACATTCCTAGTGGTACTAGTGGAGTTATCAGCATTCCATTTACTTTATAATACATACTTCCAAACATATTTTGATTTAAAATATTACAAGTATAAAGCCAACCAATTACTGATAAAATCCATGATATGAAGCCAATGATTAGGGACTCATAAGTAAATATTTTTAAGGTGTCTTTTCCTCTAGCTCCTAAGGCCCTTAATATTCCGATTTCTTTTTTGGCATATGAGATTGATACACCTATGAAGTTTGAAAATAATAAAATAGTAAATAGGACAAAGACTAGACTTACAACTAGAAGATATATATATAAATCTTTATATGTTCCTATAATATTTGAAAGATCACTATTATTTAATCCAAATATTTCATAGGAATAGTACGTGCCATTTGGAAAATCGCGGACATATCTATATTTTAGATTATTAAATACTTCTTTTTGATGATTTACATCGTTATCATATATGTAAATATAGTTTTGTACTTTTTCACGAGGAGTATATTCTTCAACATATTTATTACTAACATAAGAGTTATCTTCCAAGGTAATACCTTTAATTGTAACTGGAGTATCATCATAATTATTAGTTTCAGAATTAAATACTCTTAGTTTTAATCTTACATTTTGAAATCTTTCATCATTTTTTATATAGTTTTCGGTATATGTTTGAATAGCTTCTAACTGGGATATATTATTACTTTGAATTAAATAATTTTGTAGGCCTTCATTGTAATTATAATCTAATGTTTGTAGGTCATTTACTGATACTATTACTTCATCTTTATTTAAATTATCAAAGGTTTGCATACCATTTGAAGTTAATGCTTGAACTGGTTTTTTTATATTTTTTAGATTACCTGTGGACATTTCTTCTGATGACATTCCATAAGTATTCATAACTTCTGTTAAAAACATTTTATTTAAAATTAATTCTTTATTATTATTTAGTTTAGCTGATTTGGTGAATCCTTTTACATAGGCGGTAGAACTTAAACTTGCATAGGTTTGTTCATAGTGAGCATATAAATTATCATTTCTAAATTCTTTTTTATTTTTATACTCTTTAAATAAACTATTGTCATCATCAACAACTCCACTTATGGTGATAAAATTACCTCCTAATTTTATTTGATGGTTTGAGTTTATTAACTCTTCAATACTATTAGGTTTATATATTTTATTTTCATTATCCATAACACCAAATTTTATTATATATTCAGCTAGGTATTTATGAATTACAAGTTCCCTATCGGTTGTTGGAAGGCTTCCAATAATTTTTCCTAGAAGTTTATTATCTTCTATTTCAACATAATCTCTAATTATAGGAGAGATACTGAAATACTGTGGTGTATTTTCATCTTGATTACCATAAGTAAATTCTAGCATTTGTTCATTATCATATAAGCTATATGCTTGATTTAAAGTAGAGTTGGTGGCTTTTTTTATATTACTTATATCTTGATTATTAAGAGGTAATATTTTTGAGTCACTACGTCCATAATATTTTGTTTTACCTATAATATAAACAAATTTATTATTATCTTTCATGGTATTTGTTATAAATGTTTCTTTATCAAAGATTAAACAGCCTATAGTGAAACCCATAAATATTAAAGACATGGCGGTTAAAACACATGTCATAAATAATTTGAATGGTTTTATAGTTAAGCCTCTTAAAGCCATTTTAATACTATAAGAAAATGGTAGTTTAGATTTTTTTAGATTGAATTTTTCTTCAGTTATGTCTATTTCTGGATTGGTATCATTTATAATATTTCCATCTGATATTTCGATTATTCTATCGGCATAGTTTTTTGCGGATTCCATGTCATGAGATACGACTATAACTAGTTTTTCTTTAGATATTTCTTTTAATAAATCAAAGATTTGTTTACTAGATGTTTGGTCGAGGTTTCCAGTTGGTTCATCAGCTAAAATTATTTCAGGGTTTTTGATTAGGGCTCTAGCGATAGCTACTCTTTGTTTTTGTCCTCCTGATAGTTCATTTATTTTTCTTTGATCTAAATTTTCTAGTCCGAGTTTTTTTAATAAATTATCAATTTCTTCTTTAGATGATTTTTTGTTTTGAAGTCTTAGAGCTAGTTCAATGTTTTCATAAACATTATAATTTTCTAAAATATTGAATTCTTGAAATATAAAACCCACATAAGTATTTCTATATGCATCATACTGTTTGTTTTTAAATTTACTTATGTCTTTATTATTTATGAATAGTTTACCGCTTGTTATATTATCTAGTCCACCTAGTAAGTTTAACATAGTTGATTTACCACTACCAGATTTACCTACTATAAAAACCATACCCTTATTACCAATTTTTAAATTGATATTGTTTAGGGCTTTGGTTTCTACACCTTTTTTTGTTTTATAGATTTTACTGACATTTTTAAACTCTATCATTTTAATTCCTACCTTTTATTTAATATAGCATCTATTGGTTTTATTTTATTTGTTTTTCTAATAGCAATTGCGGTTATAATTACTGATATGATTATGGTGAAAATAAACATTCCAACAGGTATTAGTGAACTTTTAACAAAGCCATTTAAAATATAATATGCGTTACCAAACATACTTTTATTTAATAAATCACAAGTGTAATTCCAACCAATTATTGATATAATCCAAGATATAATTCCAATAATTAGAGCTTCATAAGCAAATATTTTTAAGGTGTCTTTATTTCTAGCTCCTAAGGCTCTTAATATTCCGATTTCTTTTTTAGAATATGAGATTGATACACCAATAAAGTTTGAGAATAGTAAGATAGCAAAGATTGTGAAAACTAGGCTTACTATTAAAATATAATTTTTTAAAACTATATACGTACTAATGATTTCATTAAGATTGTTTGCACTTACACCATAAACATTGTAGGTGTACTCTACTCCTTCATGGGTCATATTTAATCCATTATCGTATTTAAAGTTTTTAAACATTTTTATTAGATGATTTAGATCATCATCATAAATAAATAGACTATTTAAATATTTTACTTGAATATCATATTCTTCCGCATAGTCATTACTAATATAAGAATTTTCATCGATGATGATGCCGATGATTTTAACATCTCTAGTTTCATCTATTCCTTCACGGTTATCATATAATTTGACTTTTATATTATCAAAATTTTCTGTTTGCATATAATTTTGAGTATATGTTTGAACAGCCATATTATAAGAGGTATTCATATTTTGTTTAAGATAATGTGCTAGTCCTTGTTCATAATTAGAGTCCATTTTCTGCATGGCTTTTATAGATAAAACCACTTCATTTTTAGCTAAGGTGTTTATAACCTTTAATCCATCTTTAGTTATTACTTCTTTGGCATTATCTTTAATATTTTTAAAACCGCTTTCGCCATTCCACTGATCGTATTCATTTTTTTTATCAATTACTTTTTCTATATATATTCCATCTAAAAGATTAATGGCAGTATTATTTAATTTTACAGTTTTAGTAAAACCTTTTACATAAACATTACTTGAAGCGGCGACATATATATCACTATAAAAGGTTCTTAAATCAAAATCATAAATACTAGAACCATCTTTGTACTTTTCAAGCGGGGTATTATTATCATCGACAACACCACTTATAGTTACAGCGTTTTCACCTAATTTTAATTCATGTTTTGAATTTATTAAATCTTCGATACTGGATGGTTTATATAGATTATTTTCACTATCAACAACACCATATTTTATAATGTATTCGGCTAGGTATTTATGAATTACAAGCTCTCTATCGGTTTTTGGAAGATTACCAATAACTTTTCCTGGAATTCTATCATCTTCTAATTCTATAAAGTTATCTATATATGGATAACTGATATAATAATCAGGTCTATTATCTGGATTTACTTCTCCAAATTCAAATTCTAAAAGATATTCATTATTCTGTAAGTGATATCCTTTACTTACTGTAGAACCAGTTATCTTTTCTATTTTTTTGACATCTTTATCTGTGAGAGGTGTAGCAAAAGAGTCTCCATCACCATCGAATTTTGTTTTAGATATACTATAGACATGTCTATTATTATCATTTAATGTTTTAGCTATAAATTCTGGTTCATTAAATAAATAACAGTTAATGGTAAAACCCATGAATATTAAAGCCATGGCGGTTAAAACACATGTCATAAATAATTTGAATGGTTTTATAGTTAAGCCTCTTAAAGCCATTTTAATACTATAAGAAAATGGTAGTTTAGATTTTTTTAGATTGAATTTTTCTTCAGTTATGTCTATTTCTGGATTGGTATCATTTATAATATTTCCATCTGATATTTCGATTATTCTATCGGCATAGTTTTTTGCGGATTCCATGTCATGAGATACGACTATAACTAGTTTTTCTTTAGATATTTCTTTTAATAAATCAAAGATTTGTTTACTAGATGTTTGGTCGAGGTTTCCAGTTGGTTCATCAGCTAAAATTATTTCAGGGTTTTTGATTAGGGCTCTAGCGATAGCTACTCTTTGTTTTTGTCCTCCTGATAGTTCATTTATTTTTCTTTGATCTAAATTTTCTAGTCCGAGTTTTTTTAATAAATTATCAATTTCTTCTTTAGATGATTTTTTGTTTTGAAGTCTTAGAGCTAGTTCAATGTTTTCATAAACATTATAATTTTCTAAAATATTGAATTCTTGAAATATAAAACCCACATAAGTATTTCTATATGCATCATACTGTTTGTTTTTAAATTTACTTATGTCTTTATTATTTATGAATAGTTTACCGCTTGTTATATTATCTAGTCCACCTAGTAAGTTTAACATAGTTGATTTACCACTACCAGATTTACCTACTATAAAAACTAGGCCTTTATTACCAATTTTCAGATTGATATTATTTAAGGCTTTAGTTTCTACTCCTTTTTTAGTTTTATAGATTTTACTGACATTTTTAAATTCAATCATTTTAACCCCTACTCTCTACTTTAATCATATCACAATATTTTCATAAAGTATAGAAAAAACTCTGAAATGAACCAGAGTTTGTAAATTAAATTTTTAAGTATTTTCTTACTGCTCGCCATGAACCAAACATACCAACTAGGATACCAATTCCTAGAAGAATCAAAGAAGTAGTATAGACAAATGGGACAGGTTCAATCAATTTAATAAATTGTGAGAATAGATGTCCATCAAAATGTCTATATAATGCATTATATCCATAAACGGTTGTAAGAATTGGAATTATAGAACCTAAAGCACCTAGAAGTAGACCTTCAATGATAAATGGAATTCTAATATTTAGGTTAGATGCACCAATTAATCTCATGATACCAATTTCCCTTTGACGAGAATTGATAGTAATTTTAATAGTATTAGAAATTAAGAATGCAGTAACTAAAATTAGGGCAATAACGGCACCAATACAGATTTTATGAACAAAATCAAATGTAGAGATTAATTGTTCAACCATACCTTCACCATATTTGACTAAGGTTATACCATCGATATTTTCTATTTCTTTAGCTACATTATCTATTTTGTCAATGTCTTTAACTTTAACTTGGAAGGTGTTTTGAATTGGATTTTCTTCATCAGTCCAGTTTTTCATAATACTATCGAAGACTTCAGATGAATCACGCATGTCAGTGGTGATATCTTGTTTTGAACGGAATTCATAAGTATCAACATTATCAATAACACTTATTTTATCTTTAATTTCATCGATTTGCTCATCATTGTATTCATTATCGATGAAAGCAACAATTGTAACGTCCCTTTCAACTAGTTGAGTAAAATTATCGACGTTATTAGAAAGAACCATAGAAACAGCAACAACAATTAGGGTTATGGTTATACAAGAGATAGAGGCAAAGGATAATGAAAAGTTTCTAAAGACACCTTTAAAGGCATCACGGAAGTTTCTTCCAATAATTCTAAATGTTTTCATTGCTATAAGTTCCTTTCTCATAATCTTTTAATACTCTGCCTGAATCTAATACAATAACTCTTTTGTTCATTTTTTTTACGATATTAATATCGTGAGTAACCATAATAATTGTTGTGCCTAATTTATTAATTTCTTCTAAAACTTCCATAATTTCCATACCCGTTGATGGGTCTAAGTTTCCAGTTGGTTCGTCACATATTAATAATTTTGGACCATTAACAATAGCCCTAGCAATAGCAACACGTTGTTGTTCTCCACCAGATAGTTGTGATGGGTAGTTTTTTATTTTATTTTTAAGGCCAACTAGTTCCAAAACTTTAAGAACCTTGGCATGAATTTCATCTTTAGGTAAACCAAATATTTCAAGAGCAAAAGCGACGTTTTCATAAACTGTTGATTTAGGTAATAATTTATAGTCTTGGAAAACAACACCTATTTTTCTTCTAATTTTATAAACTTTACCGTTTCTTAGTTTACCAACATCAATTCCTCCGACAATTATTTGACCAGATGTCGGCTTTTCTTCACGATAAAGCATCTTGATCAAAGTACTTTTACCACAACCGGTAGAACCAATTATAAAGACAAAATCACCTTTAGCTATTCTAAGATTTAAATCTTGAATAGCCGTAACACCGGTTTTGTAGGTTTTTTTTACATTTGTCATCCTGATTAAATCCACTATATCACTTCTTTCTACTAATTAGGCTTTATGTCCTTGTATTTCATAAGTATCTATAACAATAACGAAAGCTTCGGGGTCTAGTTTTTTTATGGCTTCGGTGGCCACAAAGTATTCTCTGGTTGGAATGGCACACAATAAGACTTTTTTTCTTTTATTTGTATAACCACCTTGGGCATCTATTTCGGTAACACCGTGATTTAAAGTTTCCATAATAAAGTCTTTAATAGCTTTTTCTTCGGTAGTAATTATTTCTAATGTCTTATATTCTGAAATACCTAATATTACTCTATCACTAATAATGCCTGATGAGTATAAAGTTATTATTGAATATATAAATGATTGCCACCCAAAGAAGACGCCACCAGCAGCCATAATTAGACCCTCAGAATATAGATTAGCTTTACTATATGGCATTTTCCCATATTGAGATAAAATTTGTTTTAAAACATCAGTACCACCAGTTGTAAAGTTATTTTTAAAAACTAGACCGGTACCAACACCACTTATAAGTGCGCCACAAAGAGCAATAACGATAGTCTCAGTATCACCCAGATTAATGTATTCTGGGAAAACTTCAGTAACTTTGACTAAAACTGGGTACAAAATAGAACCTAAAACTGTTGATTTGGTCTTTTCCATGCCTAGAAACACGAAACTCGCAATTAGTAAAAGAACATTACCAATTAAGATTACTAGTGATGGATCGATGTTAAAAAATTTTTCAGTAATAATTGAAAGACCACTTAAACCAAAAGTCAAATTACAGGGTTTTAAAAAAACATTAAAAGCAAAAGCTGATAAAAATACACCAATGAAAAACATAACATAACGCTTTATTTTTTTACTACCAGTAATTTCTTTTAAAAGATTGTTATTATCTATTTGCTTTTTTTTAGCAAATATCATCCGGCATTCCTCCTTAAATTAGCATTGATAAATTTATCTAAATCGCCATCCATTACTTTATTTACATTAGTTTCCTCACAATTGGTTCGATGATCTTTAACTAATGAATATGGATGCATAACATAACTTCTAATTTGGGAGCCAAAATTGATATCTCTTTGTTCACCCTTTAACTGTTGTAATTCTTTTTTCTTGTTTTCTTCTTCTATTTCATATAACTTACTTTTTAAAATCTGCATGGCTTTTGCTTTATTTTGAACTTGACTTCTTTCGTTTTGACAAGTTACGACAATACCTGTTGGTAAATGGGTGATTCTAACAGCACTATCAGTGGTGTTGACGCTTTGTCCACCAGCTCCACTACTGTGGAAAACGTCGATTTTTAAATCTTTTTCGTTGATATCTACTTTAACTGTATCATCGATGACCGGAGTAACACCTACTGAGGCAAATGAAGTATGTCTTCTTGCACCTGAATCAAATGGAGAAATTCTTACTAAACGATGAATTCCTTTTTCATTTTTTAAATATCCATAGGCATACAATCCTTTAACAATAACCGTAATACTTTTAATACCGGCTTCTAGGCCAGGTTGTTCATCGACAACTTCTAGTTTGTAGTTTTTCTTTTCAGCATATCTTGAATACATTCGATAAAGCATATTAGCCCAATCGCATGCTTCGGTACCACCAGCACCCGAATGGATTTCTAAGACCGCATCGTTTTTATCATACTCACCACTTAGAAGTATCATTGTTTCAACTTCATCGATTTTTGGTTCAAGAGTTTTACTTTCTTCTTCAAGCCACGTTAAACTTTCTTCATCGTCATTTTCTAAAGCTTTTGCCATTTCTAAATAATCTGTCGCTTCATCTAATAGGTTTTTAACATCGTTTAGAACTTTTTTTTCACTATTTAATAAAGAAATTACTTCTTCGCTGTGTCTTGTATCATCCCAGAAATTGGGGGCTGACATTTCATTTTCTAATTCTTTTATCTTTGCTTGCTTGCTTTCGGGGTCAAAGTGACCTCCATAAATCTTGCAGTTTATCTAAATATTTTTCATATAAATTTATAGTTTCTTTTAGTTCCATAGATGTGCCTCCCTATCATTAATTCATTATATCAGATTATTCAATTTTTTACTAGATAAATTGAATGGAAAAAATATACAATTATTTGTATATTTTTTTTAAGATAAAGTATTTACAATCGTATGCGCCATTACTTTTAATATATTCTTCGGCTTTTTCGATATCATTTATAGGTTTAAATTTTGGATTATTTTTTTCACAGAAACCTTTTAGACGTAATTTACCATATGACCAATCACCTAAAATATAATCATAATCATCAAAATATTCTGTATATCTTTCTTTTATGGCGTCGTAATCAAAACCATTTTTATAATCTTTGATTAATTCATAATCATTATTTTCTATTTTATATTTTTTCATTTATATCACCTATGTTTATTATAACATAATTTAGCTATTTGGCAGAGTTAAAGATGGGGTTGCGGTGTTTAGATTGCCATAGTAACTTGGAACGGTTCCGGTTACTAGTTTTAAAGCAATTGGAACTTTATTTTCAATTTTTATTTCTTTATCATAATATGGAAGTATAACTTGCTCGGTAATTTCAATATTAACATATACTTTAATTAAAGCATTATTAATTCCATAATTAGTAACTTCAGTTGCTATATTGGTAATGACATCACCGGTTAATGATATTTTTATAGGAATTTGGGCACCAAAGTTTGAAAATATTGGATTATTAAATATAAAACCACTATTTAAGTAATAAATAACCCCGTTTTTTAAAGCATCTTTATCATAGTTTTCTAATAAATCAGCTTGATATTCAACTTTTTGAATATCACCATTTTCTATGTATTTTAAGTTTTTTTGGATACTTTTAGTAGTGTCTGTCAAATATTGATTTATTAATGCTGTATTAAAATCAATGGAGGTAATTTCTCCTTCTGAATTGGTGGAAACTATAAATAGATTATCCACCTCAACTTTTTCTGTTATATATTTATCAATTGCATCATTGACAATAATACTTGAAAACTTTTTTGCTTCTAGGGCTCCATATTTAAAAATTGATGGCATAATTCTTTCTTTTATATATCCAAAAATAAAATATATTCCAACTAAAATGGCCACAATAAAAATAGCAATTAAATTAATTGGCTTTATTTTTGATAATTTAAATTTTCTTTTTAAGTGAATTCTATTCATATTTAAATATATTCAAAATATATAATTAATAATTACAAAAGCTAGAGATTGACTCTAGCTTTTTCGATATTTAAATTTATAAGTTACTTCTAATTTATAATTTTCGTTAGTAGCAAATTCTGGTATAGACATTTTTACTTTTTCTTCAAAATCCGAATGATTTAATGGGGTATCTAAGACTTTTAAAGATAAAATTTCATACTCAATTCTGAATCTAGTCATGAGTTTTCTTTCCTCTACACGGTATTCTTGGTTACTTTCATTTACACGGCTTTCGGCATACCATGATGTTGGATTACCTAATGTCTCAGTGTCTCTATCTTTATATGGCATTTGACTAGGCTGACTAGAAGAATATGAACTGTATTTACGTTTTGTACCATTATACCAACGCCACTTTTTATCGCGATAACGATATAGGGTTGTTGTATCTTCATCTGTTTTATTATATTTTGTGGTATCAACATCATCTCTGGCAGTATATTTTCCATTATTATAATAAACTTTATCACCTTTATCATTTAGATAATAAAATTTGTAACCGACGGTATTTTCAATAGTACGGTAATCTTTTTCCTCTGGGTAATTTAAAGACCATTCAGTCCATTCAGTATATATTTCACTACTATCATCTCTATTGGCATATCCTGAAGGTTGTTCGGATGAAAATTCTGAATAGTCTCCTTCTATGTCATACCATTTCCAACTACGGTCGCGATAACGATAATAATATGTAGTTTGGTTTTCGATGTTAACAATATTTCCTTCTGATGGAACTTCTGGAAGTTCTTCCTCATCTAGTGGCAATTTAATACCATATTCTGAGGTTTCATCTTGTAACTGTGAATCATCAAAATAATCAGTCCATTCAGTAGTACTCACTTCTCTATCATAATAATTATAATAAGGAATAACATCAATAATGGCCTTACCACTTGGATAGGCGGTTTGTTCAGCACTCCATTCTCCATATTTAGTATTTACTGAACATTTGCCACAATTTCTAGCATCTATGGTATAAACATAATCATTTTTATATTTAGTTATTTTTACAGTACCTGAGCAAAGTGTGTTATCGGTACTGGCACTTCTTAGATATTCATTATTATATAAATCATCTAGTCTAACACTGGTGCTTTCCCCTTCGAGGGTTGGTATACTACCTTGATCTTTGGCATATTTTAAACTAGCACTTTTTAATGTGTCATATATTTTTAAACAATTGTTATTTTGAATTACAGCAACAACAATAAAAATTAAAATTATAATTGGTAGAATTGTTCCAAATACAAAGAAAAAGCGAAGTAATGGTTTTTTGTTTTCCAATGACTGGTTAATTGGATTGCCTTCTTCATCGACATAAGTTTGTCTTTTCATTTAATCACCCCTCGTATATTATCATTTTAGCACATCTATAATTATTTTCAAAGATTTTAACAAGAAAAAAAGTCTAATTATAGACTTCGTTTTATCTTATGTTATTTGTTTTCATCGTTTGGTAATGCATTAAATATGTCAGTAGTAACTGTGTTGACACTATTTTCTGGTTTTTGAGTTTCAGAATTAACAGTTACTATTGGTTCTGCGCCAACATTAGTGTTTTCCACAGTATTTTGATTTTCTTGTAATGGCTCAGGTGTGCTAGGCTGTGGAGCTGATGCGAATGGTTCTACTTGAGTTACAGTAGTTCCTGTTGGAGCTATAGTTTTTACTGGTGTGACTTCTTGAACTGGAGTAGCTGTAGCTACTGGCTCTGGTGATACCTCTTGAACTTGGGCAACTGGTGTAGTGATTAGAGTCTCATTATTTAAATTTGAAATTGTGTTTGTCTGAATATTTGTTGGATTTGAGGGTTCAGTTATTGGAGTCACATGTGTTTCTACGGTTTCATTATTTAAAGTTGACTCATTTTTGTGTGAGTTTAATGAGGATTTATTAGATTTTGTTTTTTTGCAATGTTTAACAATTAAAATAATAATGATCACAATAATTAGAATTACAATTCCAACCATTAAATAAATGTTAGTCATATTGTAAAGTTCAAAAGAAAATTCAATATTACTAGAAGAATTGCTAGCTGATGTTGGTTGCCATACTAATGTTTTTCCATTGTTTTCTGTATTAGTAGCATTACTACTTATAGCTTTATATGGTAAATTAATTGTGAAATTTATATCCATACTATTTAAAAGCATTGATAAATCTGCATCATCTGTGGCTAATAATGAGTCATTAGAATATGTAGAGTTTAAATCATCTTCAAGTTCATTTGTCATATCAGTTGATTCTTCTTCACCAATTTTAACTGTATAAGTATTTTTGAAAAAGCCTTTTTTTACGGTAAAGATATCAGATAATTTTTCACCATTGAAAATATCATTTAAATTAAACATGGTATCTTTTTCAGTACTAACATCATCAATATTATTTATCTTTGTGGAAATTGTATATCCAGTCATAGTGTCATCAGAATACTCTTCAACATTAAATCCATTATCTTTAAGTTTTTGGATTTCACTATTATCCATATTAGTTTCATTAGAACTTCCCATCATTTCATTTGCAAATGCGACTATAAGTTCTAAATTCATACTTTTGTCGCTATTTATATCCATATTCATGTTAAATTTCATGCATCCAGACATCATAAAAGCAACTAACATAAGACATAAAACTTTAAAACTTTTTTTCATTTTCTCCCCTACTTTCTATTTTAGAATATCAGAGGAATTTTACTTTGTCAATAAATGTCGAAAAAAAGAAAATAGTTTAATCTATTTTCTCAAAAACGCTGGCAGGAGCTCCACAAATTGGACATACGAAATCATCTGGCAAAGTGTCACCCTCATAAACATAACCACAGATTGGGCAACGATATCCTTTTTTTGTTTTTTCATATGTTGGTGCTTTTGGTGGTGTTACGCCTTTTTTTACTTTATGATAATAATCGTAAGTCATTACTTCTTCATCTGATAGCTTTTTTGTATTTATAACTTTAGCAATAAATATAGTATGAGTGTCCAAATCTATTTCATTTTTCACTTCGCATTCGATTAATGCTGCCATATGATCTTTTAGATATTTAATACCGTTACTATCTCGTTCTGTTTTAAAATCTACATATTTATCAGTATCTTTACTACTTGTAAAGCCAAAAGTTTGAATGACTTTCATATCGGTATTTTGGGTAAGTACTGTAGCATTAAATTTTTTATATTTTTTTAACATTGTATTGGTATAATTTTCTTTATTAATAGCAACTATTACATTATCATTAGTAACTTGAGTCAAAGTATTTACAACACAACCACTATCTTTGGTATTAATAATATATACACCATAGGTTAATTTTCTTAATCCTTCTTTGTTCATATTTCTCCTTATATATATACATGTTTCTTTCTTGGAATTTCAATTTTATGAGTACGTTCATGCATGTATTTATCAATTAGAATTACTTTATTTTCTTTTAAACTTGCTTGAACATCAATAATTCTTTGATTTCTAGAACCTCTAAAATCTAAGTTCAAACTAAATTCTTTGATATCAAATTTGCCATCGACAAGAACATCAACGTATTTTAATAGTTCTAACATATCTTTACTTTTAAGAACTTCTTCATAGGTAAAGCCGGTATAGCACCATACATTTAAGCCAATTTCTTTGGCATGTTTAGCTATTTCAGCACAAGCTTTAGCTTGAAACATTGGGTCACCACCTGATAAGGTAATGCCTTGTTGACCTAAAAGAGTATCTAACTCTTGATTCACTTCATCAGTACTGACAGAAAAGCCGCCTTTAAAATCATGGGTAGTTGGATTGTGACATCCTTCACAATTATGGCTACACCCCTGAGTCCAAACGACGGTTCTAATTCCTGGGCCATCGACTATACTATCTGGTTGTAAGTCGCTGGCTAAACGTATTTTCATTATTTAGCTTCTTTCATAAGTCCAGCAGTACTGTGTTTTACACGGTCATGTTCTTCGGCTCTTTTAGCATTATTGAATCTATCAGTAGTACCTACTAAATAACCTGTAATTCTTCTAATTCTTTCGAATTTTACTCCTTCTCCTACTTTTTTTTCATCTGCTTTCATTTTATTTTCCTCCTATCTTCCTCCGCAAGAGTTTAAACTTGCGTTTTTTATTCTTTCCATTGGAACGCCTTCGCCTTCCTTACGTCCACATCCTGGACAGAAATCACCAATTACACCAGTATATCCACAAACTGGGTCGCGGTCTACAGGGTGATTTATAGCACCATAACCAATACCATTATCATGCATAACTCTAATGATTTTTTCGAATGCATCAACATTCATAGCGGTATCACCATCTAACTCAACATAAGTGATATGTCCACCATTAGTAAGAGCATGGTATGGAGCTTCTATTTGAATTTTTTTAACAGCTGAAATATTATAATAAACTGGAACATGGAATGAATTTGTATAATAATCCTTGTCAGTTACACCTTTTATTTTTCCATATATAGCTTTATCAATATTGGTAAATCTACCTGATAACCCTTCAGCTGGGGTTGCAATCAATGAGAAATTTAAATTATATTCTTTAGAGTATTCATCTAGTTTCTTTCTCATAAATCCAATTATTTTTAGTCCTAGTTTTTGGGCTTCTTCACTTTCACCATGATGTTTACCAATTAATGCTTTTAAACATTCGGCTAATCCGATAAAACCAATTGTAAGCGTGCCATGTTTTAAGACTTTTCTTAAGCGGTCTGTCGGTTTTAGTTTTTCACTGTCCATCCAAACTCCTTGACCTAATAAGAATGGGAAATTATAAATTCTCTTAGAGCATTGTATTTCAAATCTTTCAAGTAATTGATCTTTTACTAATTCCATTAGTTCTTCTAATTCTTTAAAGAAACCATCTAAATCAGTTTCTCCGCTGACAATTCCGTGTTTAATACCTAATCTTGGTAAATTAATAGATGTGAATGAGAGGTTACCTCTACCTGGAGTTACTGGATAATCTGATGTTATATCAGCTAAAACTCTAGTTCGACAACCCATATATCCTACTTCTGTTTCGTAATCGTCTGGTTTATAATATTCTAAGTTAAATGGAGCATCGATAAATGAAAAGTTTGGAAATAATCTTTTTGCGGAAACTTCACAAGATAATTTAAATAAATCATAGTTTGGATCTCCTTCATTATAATTAACTCCTTCTTTTACTTTGAAAATTGAAATTGGAAAAATTGGAGTTTCATGATTTCCCAAACCAGCATCAGTAGCAAGTAAATAATTTTTCATGACCATTCTACCTTCTGGTGACGTATCTGTTCCAAAGTTAATTGATGAGAATGGTACTTGAGCACCAGCTCTTGAATGCATAGTATTTAAATTATGAATAAATGCTTCCATTGCTTGATATGTTTGTCTATCGGTTTTTTCATAAGCCTTTTCATAAGCTTTTTTGAATAACCTTTTTACTTGGTCTGAATCTTTAGTAAATGAATCAAACATACTTAAATCTATATCGATAGTTTTTAATTTATCTATTTCTTTAGCTACTCTATCCATATTTATGAAATATTCAAAATCAGTTAAATCTAAATAATCATAAATGGCTTGTTTTAATTGTTTTTTAAATGTAGCCAAAACGCCTGGAGCCATATAGTAATCAAAAGCTGGAATAGCTTGGCCACCGTGTTGATCATTTTGATTGGCTTGAATAGCAATAGCAGCTAAAGCGGTATAACTAATAATATCTTTTGGTTCTCTTAGATAACCATGGCCTGTTGAGAAACCATTTTTAAATAGTTTACGGATATCTATTTGGCAGCAAGTTGTAGTACCCATTGGTAAGAAATCCATATCGTGAATATGAATATCACCATTGTCGTGAGCTTCAGCGAATTTTGGTTTCATTAAATATGCCTTAGCAAATTCTTTAGAAACGGTTGAGCCATATTGAAGCATTGTTCCCATGGCAGTATCACCGTCAACATTAGCATTTTCTCTCTTAGCATTTTCTTCGTAAGATGATTTTAGTCCTAAACTTTCTAATGCTTTTAAAAATTTGTGTTGTTTCTTTTCACCGAAGAAAACTTGCCTTGAAATATTTCTTCTTTCACGGTAATCAGCAAATGCTTTATAAACATCTGGATACCCTTGTTTTTGAAGTTCAGCTTCAATTAAATCTTGAATAGCTTCTATTTTAATTTTTTCTTCATTTTTATATTCTTTTTCTATGCGTTTGATAACTGCATTATAAACTTTATTAACGTCTTTTTCTGAATAACTTTTTTCTTCGCCCTTTTCTAGACTATCAAAGGATTTTTTGATGGCAATGGCAATTTTAGTACCATTCCATTCAACCTTTTTCCCACTACGTTTGATGACTGTTAAGTAGTCTAATTTTTCTTCTTCAATTGTCATAAGTACCTCCCATATTTTCTACACTGATTATATACCGCGTTATTGTGAGAGTCAATAGAAATGTTCGTTTTTTTTGAAGTTTTTTTTAAGACATTTCGCGAGCCTTTATTTTTCAATATTTTTTCAAAAAATAAATTTTTGTAAAATTTTACATTTTTACATTTTTACTTTTTTTGATTTTTGTTTTTGTGCTTTTGTGTACTTTAGTACACGGTTTTGCCCTTATTTTTGTTTAGTTTGTGCGTTTTTTTCTTCACTTTTGTTATTTTTGATTTTTTGTCAAAAATACGTCTTTTTAATTTTTGGTTTTTTTCTATTTTCTTATTTTTTATATTTTTGACTTTTAAAAAAATCGTGAATATTTGTAAATATAAAAGGTAAAATGTTCGCTTTTTAGGTATATAGAATACAAACAAAACATATACTTGTTTAAGGGTGATTTAGATGAAGAAAGTGACAATTTTAGTGATACTTGTTTTATTACTTTGTGGCTGTGAGAAAGAAAAAAACGTAGAAAGTTATATTAGTTCAAATGATGAACTAGTATCAATTAATTATCCAGTGACTAATATTAATGTTTTAGATGATGCGATTAGTAGTTACGTGAATCAGACTTATTATAATTTTAAAAATATGGATTCTTCAGTGATACCAGAACTTAATATTTCTTATACGTATAAAGAAATTAATGAAGACATTATAAACGTCAGTTTAAAAACAGAAATAGTGACTGATAAAACTATTAATAAAATAAAGACATTTACTTACAATAAAACAAACGATAAGTTTTTAACAATGGAAGATTTAGTTGAAGATTTAAATGGCTTAGATTATGAGATAAAAAAAGAACTCTTGGAAAAATATCAAGATGCGGATATGGATTATTTAAGCGATGTCAGTTATGACTATTTTACTATTGATGATGAAAATCTAACCCTTTATTTTAATCCAGCAGAAATCAAGAGTAAACACGATGAATTAATATACATAGATGTTCCTTTGGATAGTTTGAAGATGCTGGTGGATATAGATATAAATGAAGGTAAAGATACTTATTTATCTATAAAAAAAAGAAATGTGTCTATAGATGATAAAGTGGTTGCTTTGACTTTCGACGATGGTCCTAGTAAATATACAAATAAAATTTTAGATGTTTTAAAAAAATATAATGCATGTGGGACATTCTTTTTAATTGGCAACAAGGTCGAGTTTTATAGTGATACGCTTAGGCGAATGCTGGAGGAAGGAAGTGAGATAGGAAATCATTCTTACGATCATAAATTACTAACAAGGTTATCCAAAGAAGAATTTCAAGAAGAACTAAATAAAACACAGGAAGCAATTAAAAAGGTTACTGGTTTTACTCCAACGCTATTTAGACCAACTTATGGTGGATATACAAATACTTTAAAGAGTTATACTGATTTAAAATTTGTTTTATGGGATGTTGATTCTAGAGATTGGCAAGTTAAAACTAAAGATAAAATCTTGAAAAATGTTTTACCTAACGTAAAAAGTGGCAGCATTATTTTAATGCATGACAATCATGATTATTCACTTAATGCTTTGGAAGATATGATTGAAAGTTTAAAAAAACAAGGATATAAATTTGTAACAGTAACAGAACTTTTAGAACTTAAAACTTTAAGGGAAAGTGAATGACAAATTACGATTTAGAAGAATCGGAACTTATAAAACTACAAATACTTTTATCTTTTGTCTTGCTTTTTACCACGATTATATCAATTACTCTATCTTATGACTTTTTGCTAAAACTTGAAAAAAAGCCACCAATATATAGTGAGAAAGAAAGTCTTGATATTTTAATTTTTAACAGAACTATTATGTTTATCGTTGCAGCGCTTTTTATTTATATTAATATTCGCGATAAAAATGTCAAAGAAAAATACAACTCTGAAGATGAATTTGCCAATTTACAAATAGATGCGAGTTTATTTAATTTTATTGCAGCTGCGATTGTCCTTTATGTAGGGGTAAAATCTAGAAGTAATATTACATCAGAGGAAAACCCTACAATTTAGGTATTATTCTTCAAAGATTTCTATATTTTTACAATATGTAAAGCTAAAGCTTTTTGTTTATATTATTAACTGTTACTGTATCTTAATAAGATTATTTTATAGTTTATTTTGTTTATTTAATTACCACATTCTCCAAAGACTCCCATATTTTGCGAAAAGTGTAAAGAAAAAAGAAGCCGTTATTTAGCTTCTTCGGTTACTCTAGTTTCTCTTACAACAACAACTTTAATTGTACCTGGATATTGTAAGCTTTCTTCAATTTTGTTTTTAATTTCTCGAGCTACTTTATGACTTTCTAAGTCGTCGATTTCTTCTGGTTTAACGATAACTCTAAGTTCTCTACCCGCTTGAACAGCATAGGCTTTTTCAACACCTTCGACATCATTACCAATTTCTTCAAGTTCAGTTAATCTCTTAATGTAATTTTCTAATGAGTCGTTTCTAGCTCCTGGTCTTGAAGCTGAAATAGTATCTGCAATGGCAACGAGGGTACTGATAATACTCGTTGGTTCAGCATCACCATGATGTGATTCAATAGCATTAATTACTATTTCATTTTCACCATATTTTCTAGCTAAGTTAGCCCCTAATTCAACATGGCTACCTTCAACTTCGTGGTCAATGGCTTTACCAATATCGTGTAAAAGTCCGGCTCTTTTAGCCAAAGTAATATTTTCTCCTAATTCACCGGCTAAAAGTCCAGCTAAATTAGCTACTTCTAGTGAATGTTTTAAGGCATTTTGTCCATAACTTGTTCTAAACTGTAGTTTACCAATCGTTTCAACTAGTTCTGGTTCCATTTTTGTTATACCTAATTCAAATAAGGCATTATTACCTATTTCAATTAACTCGGCTTTCATTTCTTTGACTGTTTTATCATAAACTTCTTCAATACGGCTAAGATGAATTCTTCCATCTTTAATTAATGTTTCTAGAGTGAGTCTAGCTATTTCTCTTCGGTAAGGATCAAAGCTAGATAAGACTAAAGCTTCTGGGGTATCATCGATAATTAAATCAACGCCAGTAACAGCTTCAATGGTTCTGATGTTTCTTCCTTCCCTTCCGATAATACGCCCTTTCATTTCATCGTTTGGCAATGTCACAACAGTAACGGTTTGCTCGCCAGCAATATCAGCAGCATACCTTTGCATAGTACTAACTAACATTTCTTTAGAACTTTTATCGGCTTGCAATTTGGCTTCGGCTTCACGGTCTTTAATATATGAAGTGATTTCTAAATTCATCATATCTTCGACTTTTTTCATAATTAATTCTCTAGCTTGTTTTTTAGTATAGCCAGCTATTTTTTCAAGTAATTTTAATTGTTCTTCTTTTGTTTCTTCTAACTCCAATTGCTTTTCTTGAATTTCTTTTTGCTTAAGTATCAAATTGTTTTCTTTGTCTTCTAGCATTTGTTCTCTATTTTGAAGAGTTTGGTCACGACGATCCATACTCTCTTCACGTGCTAAAAGACGTTCTTCGGAGTCTTTAATTTCTTGTTTCTTTTCTTTTGTTTCTTTATCTAATTCAACTTTTAATCTATGATTTTCTTCTTTAGCTTCTAAAATGCTATCGCGTTTTAATTTATCAGCTTCCTTTTTCGCATTATCAAGTAGACTTTGTACTTTTTTGGAAGCGTTCATTAATTTAATAGAATTTAAAATTATCATAAAGATAATACCAACAAAAAGACCAATTAAGATCAGCAATATGGAGAAAACAATATTGTTCATATTTTACCTCCATACGGGAACTTTCTCCCTAATTCTATTGTAAAGGTAATATAGTGAGAAGTCAAGAAAAATAATTTTTGTGTTTTTTGCATTATTGAAAAAAAGTTAATTTTGTGTTATGATGTATATAGATGAGAGAAATCTCATAAAATAAAAAAGGGAATACTTAACAAGCCAAAGTTGAGTACTTGCCCAATAATTGGGTTAGCACTTAATCTACTGATGAAAGTAAATTGAGTGCTTTTTCTTTTTATAATTCATTATTGAAATAATAAAATTATAAGTAGAAGGATGATAATGATTAAAGCGGAGATTAAAAAATCTTTTTTAGTCATTTCATCACCTCCTTTCGGAGGCAAGCACCCAACTGTTAATGTATTCCCTATATACATTATATAATATAACTATTCGTTACACAAGCAAATTTTAACAATTTGCTTTTTTTATTTTGCGTAAATTAAAAAGGACATAAATGTCCTTAACTTATAGCTACAATTTTAACTTGATATTCACCGTTTGGACTAGCAACAGTAGCGACATCCCCAACTTTAGCACCCATTATTGCTTTAGCAATTGGTGATTCATTAGAGATTTTGTTAGCAAATGGATCTGCTTCTTTAACACCAACGATAGTATAAGTATCGGTGTCGTCGTCGCCAACATATTCTAATTCAACAGTGTTACCAACTGAAACTTTATCGGTTTTAACGTTTTTAATAACGATTGCTTTTTCAATTTGTTTTTCAAGGATTGCTATACGATTTTCAGTTTCTGATTGTTCATTTCTAGCAGCATCGTATTCGGCATTCTCACTTAGATCGCCTAAGGCTCTAGCTTCTTTTAAAGCTTCAATAACTGCCGGTCTTTTTTCCATTTTAAGATATTCTAATTCTTTTTTCATATCTTCTAAACCTTGTTCAGTTACGTAAACTTCATCTGTATTTGTCATTGTTTTTCACCTCAGTTTTCTATTTACTCCATAAAATATTACTACATATTTTATGCTTTGTCAACATATTTTCATCATGTCATTTACACTTACTTTTTTAGGTACTTTTAGGTAAACTATTTGTTTGGGATGACGGACAATATCGATAGGATTTTTATCTTCGTCATATATGTCTTCGATGGTAAATTCAAAGTCCTTATCAGGTCCAAATATTTCCACTTTATCATCTTTTTTAAAGTAATTTCTTTGCTGCAATTTAGCTAAATTTGTTTTTTCATCATACTCTAGTACTAGGCCTAAAAAGTCTTGATTGGTGATTTCTTGTCTACCATTATAGTACTGAACATCTTTTCCAAAATTGCCATCGAAAAATTGAGTAATTGAATCGCGGTTAGCTACCCTTCTTAATGTTCCCTCATACTTTAAATTATATTCATATTTTTTGGGATTGTGACAATAATCATCAATTAACGTTCTATATACTTTGACAACAGTTGCAATATAGTATATTGAACGCATACGTCCTTCAATTTTTAAACTGTCGACATTTATATCAATTAACTCCGGAATGTGTTTAGCCATAGATAAATCTTTGGTACAAAAAGTAAATGGCTTTTCACCTTGTAGATGATGGTTGTCATCATATAAATCAAAATCCCACCGACAGATTTGACTACATCCACCTCTATTGGAGTCTCTGTTTGTTAAAAAGTTTGATAAAACACATCTTCCACTATAAGAGGCACACATGGCACCATGTATGAAAACTTCTAATTCAATATCGATACTTTTTTTGATATCAATAATATCTTCTTTAGTACATTCTCTAGCTAAAACAATTCGCGTTACACCTTCATTTTTCCAAAATTCTATGGCTTCTTTGTTTAAAGTAGAAGCTTGGGTTGATAAGTGAATTTCTAGATTTGTTTGTTTTGCTAATTCAATAATTGCTGGATCACTGACAATAATGGCATCGACACCTATTTTATCTAGATTAATTAAATAGTCTTTAACTTTCTCTAATTCTTTATTATGCATAGCAATATTAACGGTGACATAAACCTTTTTATTTAATTTATGTGCATATTCGACACCTTCTTTAATTTCATCTAATTTAAAGTTATCGGCATTAGCTCTTAAATTAAAAGCACCACCGATATAAACGGCATCCGCACCATATAACAAAGCTATTTTTAATCTTTCTAAATCGCCGGCTGGGGCTAATAACTCTGGTTTTTTCATTTTACTTCACCTTATATATTGTTTCTTTATAAAGAAATCCTGTTTCTTTTGGAAATTTATTTTCTTTATGCTTTTGGTAATCTTTTAAAACATTTTGAAAATCAGTTTCATCTATAAGATTACTGTTAAAAACTAAATAATCAATATTACTAAAATCAATATCCACAGCATTTAGAATATAATTAGAGTAAACTGTAGTTCCTAAATTAGTATCATTTATTGGATAACTTTTACCTTCTTTTCTAATGGTGTTTTTATTTTTACTTTTTAAATTAAAGATATCTAAATAGTTTTGAATTAGATGTCTTCTAGAGGTAAACATAGGAATATAGCCAAATACATTCACAAATAATTTGGATTTTGTATTTTTTTGAATTTCATCTATTTCTCTTTTGGTAAGTTCCGATGAAAGATAGGCATATTCCACACTTTTTTTATACCAATAATTCACAGTTCCATAGTTGGTTGAGAGGTGTTCCTGATTCCAAACTAACGGGGTTTGTAAACCCAGTTTATTTTTTATATTTACTAAGGCAATATCGTAAAAAATAATACCATTTATGTTTAATTTATCTACTTCTTTTAAAGATTGTTCTAATAAGGATAATTCATTATTATGAATGTTTTTGTTTATAACAACAAAAATTTCTTTATCAAATTGCTTTATTTTTTCGATATCTTCCAAAGAAAAAGTATTAATATAATTGATACTTAAATCTTTTAAAGGTACAAGATAGGCGTCAATATAGTCTTTTATATTGCTAGCCTCATCTAAACTATTAATTATCGCGGCAACTTTACTCATATTACGCCTCCAGTCAATAAAAGATTATATCAGAAAAAGAAATATTTTTCCACTTATATTGAGCCAAATGAAAAAAGTCATATTTATGACTTTTAAGCATCTAGTATTTTAACATCTTTTTTTATCTTATCATAGAAGTTGGCCATACTAACAAAAACATAAGGAATTAACCACAAATATAGAATTCCAAGGGTAAATATTCCTAGGAAAACCCAACCAACAAAGCTTAAACATAATATAATATAATCTGTTTTATGTCCATCCATCATGTCCATACTTAATCTAAAAATATCTCCTAATGGCATATCTTCATTATCATATAAAATGAAATAGCTTTGAGATAAACATAACATTAGTACAACCCAAAATACGATGATAGCCGCACTTAATATAATTCCAATTACAATCATAAATGAAGATAATGCAATATTTAAATCAGTTTGGTAAGAAATAAAGACAATTAATGAATTAAACGCTGTATATTCTAATAATGCGCAAATGACATTGATAGCTAAAAATACAATGGTTATAGCTGCACATCGGAAAAAGGCATCAGTTCTTTGAAATAATTCATTAAATGAAGGTTTTTTATTACGGGCTATTTTTATCATTATTTGTAATAAACCCATGTAAAATAAACTAGTAATGATTAAATTTAAAAAAATCATCATTGGTGGTTCTTTAATAAATTTAGCAGTAGCCACACTCATAAAACATAAAAGTCCATAGATCAAAATAGCAACAACTACATCAAAATATTTTCCAGTTAAACTTTTACGTGCTTTAGCTTTAATTTTCTTAATATCAACACTCTCAGTCATATAACATACCCCTTTTCTACTATTACAATTATATCATAAGTGTTTAATTTTTACACAAAAAAATGGAAATTAATCCATTTTATTATACTTACTGACAGCAATCCCATCACCGATTTCGTAAAAAACAGTTTGGAATTCTTTATTGTTAATTAGAAAATCTTTATAATTATTTATTTTTTGGACTAAGGCTTTAAGATTTTTGCTGTGGATTTCTTCTGGATGGAGTGCAAAACCATGAAAATTTAAGTTGTCAGTAATTATTGTGCCGCTCATTTGTAAGTTTTGTTTATATTTTTCAAAGAATTTAATGTACTGTGCTTTAGCAGCATCAATGAATATCAAATCATATTTACCTTGAACAACCGTATCTAAGGCATCTCCATATATAACGTTAATTCTATTTTCTAAATTAAAATCTTTGATGTTTTTAATAGCTTGTTTATACATCTTTTCGTTTCTTTCAATTGTTGTAATTTGAATATCATCAGAAACTAATGCCATATTGATTGATGAATATCCGATGGCAGTTCCTATTTCTAAAATAGTTTTAACATTATTTTGTTTGATGTATTCTATAAGAAAGTTTAAACCTTCTTTTTGAATGATTGGAACATTGTTTTCTTTGGCATATATTTCTAAGTTTGTTATGCTGCCCATTTACCTTCATCTCTTAACTTTGCAATTATTCTATCGTGTTCAGTCGCATTTTTTGTAAAATAAACTTTTTTGTCAGTATCAGCAACAAAGTAATAATAATCACTCTCAGTAGGATTTAAAGCGGCTTCAATTGAACTAATACTTGGATTATCAATCGGACCTACAGGTAATCCGGTCATAGATGTACATCTAGTATTATAGCCATTACAAGCAGTTAAATCACTTTGGGTTAAGCTTTCGGTCATTGACTTTTTAGCAGCATAGTAAGTAGTAGCATCACAGCCTAATGACCAATTATCATTTAAACGATTATATAAAACGCCAGCAACCGTAGCTCTATCAGAATCAGATACAGCTTCTAGTTCGACAATAGAAGCTAAGGTTAAAATTTGATGGGTTGTATAAGTACCACTTTGTAACTGTTCTTTATAAGGCTCCAATTTAGCTTCTGTGTTATCTAGGATCTTTCTGACAATATCATCGATGTTTAACTCACTTTTTTCAAAATGGTAAGTATCTGGATATAAATACCCTTCTAAAGGATAATATATTTCACTATTATAAATTTCATCGGTTAAAAACCAATAATCTTGTTGCAAGCTTTGTAAATATGATGTGTCGGCAAGTTTGTTTATGAATTCTTCAGCTGTAATATCTGTCTTTTCTTCGACAATTTTTGCAATTTGAGTAATATTTAAACCTTCTCTAAATGTTATTTTGACTGTACTATCTCTACTATTTTCGTCACTTAAAACTTTGATAATTTCTGGAACACTCATAGCTTCGTTTAGTTCATAATCACCACTCATTAAAGTACCAGGATTAGCAAATCTTAAGTATAATCTATAAAATGTTTCCGAACGAATTAAGTTTTGTTCTTTTAGTTTACTAGCAATGGAAATGTAATTATCGCCTTCATCAACGGTAATAATCTTAGAATCAGTATTAGAACTAACAGCGCTTGTTTCATATTTATATATACCAAGAGCAATTAAAACTAAAATAATGATGAGAAGCAATAAAAAGAGTAAGAATTTACCTACTTTAAATTTACGAACTTTTTTCAAGGTAAAAACCTACTCAGTTTTGAGAAGTTTGGTCAGCGTTATTGCTAGCAGATTCAATTTGTGATTGCATTTCGTTTAAGATAGTTTCAATTATTTTCCATTCCTTCTCGGTTTCAATTGGTTTTAAAGGTAAAGCTGCAAACTCGTTATTCTCATCAGATTTTAAATCTTTTGGATCATAAATTGAAGCATATACTTTAGTGTTTCCTTCATTGTCGATTGAATGGTCAGTATAAACAATATAATTTTTCTTTGTTTCTGGAGATTCGAATAAGAATAATGCCTCACAATCTAATTGTCTTCCTTCATCGTCAATTGCTTTGAATTTTACAGTTTCATTAGCGTCTTGCATATTTTTCAGTCCTTTCTATCTAAATATGTTTGTAAAATGATATTGGCTGCAAGGCTGTCTATTTTTTGTTTTCTCTTTTTTCTAGACATATCAGCCGCAATCATATAACCACTGGCTTCTTTAGTTGACAACCTTTCATCTTGCATCTCTACAGGAATATTAAAGGTATCTTCCAACTTTTTTTTGAAATCTAAGGTTACTAAAGCCCTGGGACCTACTGTGCCGTTCATGTTTTTAGGGAAACCTAGAACGATTTTTTCAATAGGTTCTTTTTGCACAATAGATGATAGCTTACTTATGGCTTCATCATAATTACTATCTTCAAAATGAATAGTTCCATAAGCGGTTGCAATTGTTTTTGTCATATCCGATATAGAAACGCCAAGTGTTCTGGTTCCTAAATCTAGACCTAAATATTTCAAGTTAACCACCCTCTATTTATGTACATTAAAATTATACCATTTATTTTAATTTTTGTATAGCCAATTATGGAAATTTAAGTTGGTGTAAATAATTTGTAAATTTACAGTTTTAAGTTTGTTGTTTTTTTATTTTACTATCTTATCTTACCTAAATATTACCATTAGATATATTAATAAGTTACATTCTCCAAAGACTCTCATATTTTGACAAGGTGTAAATAAGAAATTTAAGATTTTCTTAATAGTATTAATTATAGAAAGATGATATAATGAAGATGGTGATGGTATGTATTATACAAAAAAACGTAGAATTAAAAAGGGACCAATTATTGTACTTATAGTAATTATTTTAGTGATTATTTTGGTGATAGTTGGCATAAATTTATATAAACACTATACAAGTGACGAATATAGGCTTGGGCAAGCCGGATATAATGAAGATGAAATTTCTGAAATTTTAAAGTTTGATGAAAAATATATTACTTATGCGATAGAACACGACTATGAGGATGACTTTATTCCTCTTCTTCAAGAAAAGTATTTCCTTTGGAAAAACTATGATAAATATATTAAATATATAGATGACGAATATGGAAATACTAAAGTTGACTATAGTCGAGTTGTGTCTTTAGTTAATGTTGGTGCGAATAATGATCCTTATACGAATACTAAAGAAACAGACATGGATAAAGGATATGCGATATTAGTAAATAAATATACTTATTTGCCAGAAAATTATGCGCCTGATGATATAGTAGAGATGAGTAATTGGTATGCTTATCCTAATAATAGTATTAGACAAGAAGTATATGATGCATTTAAAGAAATGAGTGCGGCAGCGCAAGAAGATGGATATACTTTAATTGTTAACTCTTCTTATAGGACTTCTGATGAGCAAAAAGAAATTTATGAAGATTATGAAGATAGCCGTGGAAAAGAGTATGCGGACACTTATGCGGCTAGGCCTGATTTTTCAGAACATCAGACTGGGCTTTCTCTAGACGTCTTTTCTCCGGGGGCTAATATGAGTAATTTTGCCGATACCGAAACTTTTAAATGGCTTAGCGAAAATTGTTATAAATATGGATTTATTTTAAGATATCCTGAAGGTAAAGAAGAAATTACAGGTTACAATTACGAGGCTTGGCACTATCGTTATGTCGGTAAAGATTTAGCTAAAAAAGTTTATGATAGTGGTTTGACATACGATGAATATTATGCTTATTATTTAGATGATTAAGGGTGAGAGTATGAATAAAAAGGTATGGATAATTATAGTTATTATATTATTATGTCTTTTAAGTGCTTCACTCTTTTTCTTTTTTAATCAGGAAAAAGACGAAAGTATTAAAGATAAACTTAAAAATAGTGGTTATTCAGATAATGAAGTGGCTTTAATTTTAAATAAGGTTTCCAATGATGATTATGATTCTGTGTTAAAACTTGGTTATGATAAAAGTTTAATCAGTATATTATCTTCTAACAATTATCAAGAAAATTTATTTGAAAATTACATAGAATATTATGTGAAAAATAAAGATGAAAATATTAACAATATTATTACAATTATTAATTCTGGTTATGATTTAATGAATTATCCAGCATCCGATTTGTTAGCTGGTTTAGTTAAAGAAAAATATTATATAAATGACAATGTGGCCCGTTATTTAGATTATGGAAATAGTCATAATCAAGATAGCAAAAAAATTATCAGTATGGTTAATTCTAAAGCTGATTTGGGCTTTTATAGTAATAGTTATGATAGTAATTTAGATGATAATAATCTAGTATTAGTGAATAAATTTTATCATTTAAAAGAAGATTATACGCCTAATGACTTAGTAACATTATCTGGTCAATATAACAAAGGCGTAAATAATAAAATGCGAAAAGATGCGGCGGAGGCTTTAATGAAGATGGTCGATGCGGCTAGTCTTGAGAATATTTCTCTTTATAACATGTCGGCTTTTAGAAGTTATAACTATCAAGTGAATTTATATAACAAATATATTAAAAGAGATGGCCAGGAAGCTGCTGACAAATATTCGGCTAGACCAGGATATTCTGAACATCAAACAGGATTATGTACGGATTTAAATAATGTTAGTGATAGTTTTGAGGGCTCTGACGAGGCCAATTGGCTTAAAAATAATGCTTATAAGTATGGGTTTATTTTAAGGTTTCCAAAAGGAAAGGAAGATATTACAGGTTATAAATATGAACCATGGCATTACAGATATGTCGGTGAAGAGGTGGCTAAAATAATTTATGAAGATGATATTACTTTAGAAGAATACTACGCTTATTATATGGAAAATACCCCAAATTAATATGGGGTATTTTTTCTATCATTATATTGTTTCAATATCTTTAGTTAAAACTTCGATAATTCGATGATTCATATCTTTAGTATATGGATCATCAGAAACTAATCTACTTAAGAATTTTTTCTTAGAATTATTTGTTTCATGTCCCCTAGCCTTACAGAAGCGATCTTTGGCGGCTAGTAATTTTGATTTACTCAAATTAAAACCTAATATGTTTTGCAAATTAGTAGCTATTTCAATACCATCATCGGCATTTAGATGATTGATAATTTCATCATAAGCCTTGTCACTAGCTTGTTCTAATAATGGTTTATATATTGCTTTTAGTCCTTCATCTAATTCATTATAAATTTGTTCAAAAGATAGTAAATCATATATTAAGGCGGTTACACATGAACTATAATTAGGATTTTTTTCAGTATATTTAATTCCTTTAATTGTCTTGATTATTGGAATTGAATTAATATCATCATTTAGTTTATCATGACTATTTTTTAAAAGGTTATCATATGTTTCAAATGGGTGATCTTTTAATTCGATGACATAATTTATATTATTATTATCTTTTGAGCGAACAACATTTAATTTAGAGTCTTTCCAAAGAAAGATGTTTTTATTTTCTAATGAATTAGTATAAAGAATATCCCCTAATTTATTATAAAAAATCCAGTATACTTCTTTAATGTGGTTATCATTAATATATTCCGTTTTGTAGCCGCACTTAAATCCTTTATTTTTAATTATTTTTAAAGCTTCTTCTATAGTAATAGTTGGGTATAAATCTTTTTCCACAGCATTATTTTTTTCTTTACTTTTTGTATAATTTTCTCTTTCTACGTTGGTAAAAATATACTTATTTGGATACTTTTTTCTATCTTCACTAGTTCCTTCGAATATTGCTTTATATACGCATAATGGGGCAGAGGTTCGATTTAATAATTCGATATCATCTTTAGTAATGTTGATGACGGTTTCATAAAAAGTTTCAATATCTTGATTACACATTTTATATAAAATAGATAGTTGAATTCCTCTAATGTTCATGTCATCTAATAAAATTAAAGTAGCTAAAGCGTTACTTTCTCCTTTTAATTCAATTAATTTATCAATAACTGTAGCTGCATCAGAATTATCTTCAATCATTAATCTAATGATATTTGGTAAGGAAGAAAAGTCTAATGTTTCTCTTTCAATAGTTTTTTTATCCATAAACAGCCCCTCCTACTATATTTTTATTATAGCACACCTTTTTATATTTTTGATAAACAAAGTTATTTGGATGGTTTTTTTTGCTTAAATATAAACTTTAAATGAGGAAATGAATTTAAAAGTCGGCGGTTAAAGATTGATTTTTCTCTAAGGGCTTTTTTAACTTCTTCCGTTGTTGTTTCAGTAATATCTTTTATACTTATGTAACTTTCTTTTCTAAGATTATAAATTATCTTAAAAGAGGTTACGACATCAATTATAAAAATTAATAAAATAATTACCATGATAATATTAAAGATTATCGGTGATATATTTTTTACTATTCTAAGAAAAAAAGGGTTAAAAACATAAACTAAGATAAGACCTAAAGCACCAAATCCTAAAGAGGTTGTTAAACTGATTCGGCCATTTATATGAAATTTATGATCACTATAATCCCACCATCTGGCATGAAATATCTTTTCCATTAAATAACTAGTGATATATTCTAATATACTGCCAAGTAAAAAAGACATAATGAATAATACTAGCGGATCTTCATAATATTTGCGCAATAACAAGGTTATAAATAAAGCACCAAATCCATAAATTGGGCACCAAGGGCCGATAAGAAAACCACGGTCTGTTATTTTTCTTTTTTTAGTGGAAACAATAACTACTTCCATAAGCCAGCCGAGAATAGAATATATGATAAAAATATAAAAAGCTTTTAACATAAAACGCACATCCTTTTTGAGTAATTTTACACTTTATTTGATTAAATAACAACATTTTTAAGTTGAGTTTATTTTTTTGTTTGAATAAACGATTTTAATTTAATATATTTAACATCATCTAACATTTCTTTAAACATTGCATTTATTTTATTTATATCCATATTATTTCACCAGTTTTATGATATCATTTAGTTTTTTTACTGGCTACAAATTCGACAATACTAGCTATAATTAGAACTTCTTAATTTTTAATTATGAAGTTGGCAAATTTTTGTAATTATAGTATAATTAGGTTGGTGTTATTATGAACAAAATTATAGGGGCTAGAACTAGTTTTAGAAATATAAATACGTATGCGAATAGAGGTATGACATTAGAGGCTGATTTAAAGGCCAGCAACGATTATTATTTAGCAAACGATATTGCAGTTATATATAAAAAGCCGACGCCAATTACCATATCTAAGGTTAACTATCCATCGAGGATGGAGGCGGTAATTAAGGAAGGCTATTTTCGAACTCCATCAACAACCGATTACAATGGTATATATAAAGGAAAATATATAGATTTTGAAGCTAAGGAAACTAAACTTAAGACTTCTTTTCCTTTAAGTAATATTCATCAACACCAAATTAATCATTTGAAACGTATATATAAACACGGTGGAATTGGATTTATAATTGTAAGATTTACAATGATTAACAAGACTTTTTTATTACCTATTGAAACTTTGACTAAATTTTTAGAAGAAAGCACTCGTAAATCGATACCACTTTCATATTTTGAAAAAAATGGGTATATAATTAATGATAAATACAATCCACGAGTGGACTATTTGGAAGTTTTAGATAAACTATATTTTGGAGGTAATGTATGAAAGAATTAAAAGCTTTTTTTAAAAAGGATCCATTTAATTTACTAGTATTCATTTTATCAATTATTATTTTACTGATAGGCACTTTAGTAGTTAATTTTTTGGTCGGCTTAGTAGTATTTATAGCAGTAAATTTAATTTGGGTTATTCCTTTTATAAAATGGAAAAAGAAACTTAAAACTAGAGATGAGACAAAGAAATCTATCAAAACTATTGATAGTGAAAATGATAATTTAAATGAAGAAGCTGAGAAAGTTAGTGTGGCTTTGGAAGAAAGAAGTGATAAAGTGGCTAAAAAAGGGAAAAAGACAAAGGAGAAAAATGGAAAGAAAAAACTTGGTAAGAAAATTTTACTTGGATTTTTAATTTTCTTCTTAATTTGTATCATTGCCGGTATTGTTTTCTTTATATATATTGCGGTTACAGCAGGTAAGTTTGATCCTGATAAATTATATTCTAAAGAAGCAAGTACTTTAGTTGATGTCAACGGAGATACATATGCGAAGTTGGGTGCGGAAATGAGGCAAAAAATTTCGTATGATGATATGTCAGAAGAGTTAATTAATGCGATTGTGGCAACTGAAGATTCACGTTTCTTTGAACACAATGGTTTTGATTTACCACGTTTTATGAAAGCATCATTTGGTCAGCTTTTAGGTCAAGATGCGGGTGGAGCGTCTACCCTTACTATGCAGGTTTCTAAAAACCAATACACTTCAAATGTCGCAACTGGATGGGAAGGTATTAAACGTAAATTTACCGATATATATATTTCAATGTTTCAAATAGAACCTAATTATTCTAAGGAAGAAATATTAGAGTTTTACGCGAATTCTTATTATTTAGGTAGTGGAGCTTATGGTGTTGAACAAGCTGCAGAAACTTACTTTAATAAGGAAGCTAAAGATTTAAATATATCTGAAGCAGCGATGATTGCTGGTTTATTCCAATCTCCAGTATCATATGACCCTAATATTAATCCAGAAAAAACAGAAGAAAGAAGACTTGTTGTATTAAGTCTAATGAAACGTCATGGATATATTACAGATCAAGAATATGAAATAGCTAAAAAGATGACAGTTGATAAAATTGTAATTAAAGGTAATAGTTCAACGACTGATAACCTTCAATATCGCGGATTTATAAATGCGGTGGCTGAAGAAGTTGAAGAAAAAACAGGATTAAATCCTTATCAATCTTCAATGAAAATTTATACAACTATGGACAAAGAAAAACAAGACGCTTTAAATGACATAATGGAAGGAAAAAATTATAAATGGGAAAATGATGTTGTTCAAGCTGGTGTTGTGGCTATAGACAACGAAACTGGTGGTATAGTTGCCGTTAGTAATGGACGTAACCAAGAAGGTGAAACATGGCAAGACTTTGCGACTGGTTCAGGTGGTAATGTACGACAAATCGGTTCAACCGCTAAACCACTTTATGATTATGGTCCAGCAATTGAATACAATAACTGGAATACTGATCATCCAATTATTGATTCACAACACACTTATAGTGATGGTACACCAGTTAACAACTGGGATGGAAATTATAAAGGTATTATTACAATGAGACAGGCTTTAGTTGAATCTCGAAATGTTCCAGCCGTTAAGACATTCCAAAGTGTTGATAGTAATAAGATTAAAGAATTTGCAACAAGTATTGGCTTACATCCAGGAATGGATGATAGTGGTAAATTATATGAAGCTGATGCGATTGGTGGTTATAATGGTGAATATCCATTATCTGTAGCTGGAGCTTATTCAGCATTTGCAACTGGTGGATATTATATTGAACCACATACTGTTACTAAAATAGAATTTGATGAAACTGGTGAAGTTGAAGAATATGAACCAGAAAAAACAAGAGTTATGAGTGAAGCAACAGCTTATATGATAACTGATATGCTTGTCGATACAGCTGAAAATGCACTTGGTCGTTATAGAAATATTAACGGTGCAACTTATGCAGCTAAGACTGGTACAAGTAACTATGATGAAGAAACTCAGAAAAAATTAGGCTTACCTAATAATGCAGTTAACGATTTATGGGTTGCAGGTTATAATCCTGATTATTCGATTGCCGTATGGTATGGTTATCCAAGTAATTCTAGTAAATATTATAATAGATTTGGTTCGGCACAAAACTCAAGATTGTTTAATGCAGTAGCTAAAAAATTCTTTGATGCGGATGCTAAATTTGAAAAACCAGATGAAGTTGTCGAAGTTACAGTTGAAAGAAATACAGGTACTTCTCTACTTCCTAGTGAAAATACACCTGATAGTGCAAAAACAACTGAGTTGTTTAGAGAAAGTACTAAACCAACTGAGGTGTCAGCTAGATTTAATACATTAAATAATGTATCTAATCTTAAAGCTAGTGTTTCTGGTAATAGAGCAACTATATCTTGGTCTGGAGTAAGTACTCCTGAGGCACTTAATAAAAGTTATTGGCAACCATTTGTCGAAAAGGCATTTGGATTGGCCAAAGACCAAAATAGTTATTTATCTTATATAATGAATTATAATAATCGTGTTTTAGGAAGTTTAGTTTATAAAATATATTATAAGAATGGTAATGATTTAACTCTTTTAACAACAACTAGTGATACTTCAGCTACAGTAAAATTACCTAATATAGATTCACCAACGATTGTCGTTAAGACTGGATATTCTAATTTCTCTGGTAGCGATAGCAGTGGTGTTGAAGTTAGTGTGGATTATCAAGGAGTATCAGCTAGTGATGTTAAAGCTACTTTAAATGGTGATGCTAACGTTTCATTAAAGGTCGGTTCAATTCATTCTGAGCCAGTAAAACCTGTAACTGTAACATTAGATGGTGAAGACATTACTAACAGTGATGATGTAGATATTACTTTAACAGTTACTGATTCAACTGGTACACCGGTAAGTAATTGGAAAAACGTTGTTGGTAAAACAGCTGACAGTTATACCTTTAGTTATAAAGTTACTTATCAAGGTGAAACAGTTACTACTTTAACTAAAACAATTACGGTTAGCGAGTGATAGCTCAAAGCTATCGCTTTTTTGTATGAAAAAACACCTACTTATTAAGGTGTTTATAGTATTTACACATTTCTTTTAACTTACACTCTTCACACTTAGGATTTCTAGCTAAACAGTGATACCTACCAAATAAAACTAGTTGATGATGCCTTTTACATAAGTCTTCCTTTTTAAATTTTTTGTTTAATTTCTTTTCTATTTCTAAAGGGCCATCACTTTCTTTAGCTAGGTTTAATCTTTTACTTACTCTAGATACATGAGTATCTACAGCAATACAAGGTACATTAAATATATTACTTAAAACAACATTAGTGGTCTTCCTTCCAACGCCTGGAAGGCTTTCTAAATATTCCCGATTATTAGGTAGCTGGCCATGATAATCTTCTTCTAATCTTTTGGCTATTTCAATTAAATTTTGAGCTTTTTTATGATAGGTACCAATAGGTCTAATGATATTTTGAACATCAATAATATTAGCTTCAGATAATTCTTTTAAAGTTGGATATTTTTTAAATAAAATAGCGGTTACTGAATTAACTCTTTTATCGGTGGTTTGAGCACTTAACATGGTTGCTAAAAGAAGTTCGTAATCTTTGTTGTAATTTAACTCACATCTTGGGTTTGGAAATAATTCATCTAGATAATCTTCAATCTTTTTCGTTAAGCCAGTCATAGTCAAATACTTCCTTCTTTGGTTTTTGTTTGTTACGTTTTTCATGATCTTTTTTTATATCATTTTCGGTTTTTATACCTTTTTTATGCCATTCAGATAATATTTTATCAATATATCTTAAGTTAGATACACCATTATAAACAGCTTCTTTTAAAGCAAGTTCAATCAACTGTTCAGTATAATTACCATCAATCCAAGCACCAATAATCTCATATTCCATAGGTGACAGAGTCCTACCAAATTCCTTTTCAAATTTATCATATATGGTGGTTTTAGGAGCTTCTTCTTTGTCATTTATCATACTCATGGCTAGTTTATTATACATTTCATCTAAATCAATATATTCTTCGCAGACCTTACCAGATTTAACAGATATTTTTAACATATCTTTACTAGTTAAACTATCAATTAATTTTAAAATGTCAGCTAATTTTATATTTAAATCTTTAGACATTTTTTCGGGATCAAATTCATTAGCGCCTAATAAATAGATTAAAACAATTAACTCTTTATCAGTTAATTTTAATTTTTTATAATTTTGAAGTAAGGCCATGGGAACTAAAATATGACCATGTTTCATGAGTTCTATTATCTTTCCTGTCATAAAATCACCTTGTTATTTATTATAACTTAAATATCTACTTCTTTACAAGAATATGTATAGAAAAAAGTCCAAAAATGGACTTTGATGTTGTCTTTATAAATGTATTAAAGCTGGAATTAGTATAATTACCATGTTTGATCATCATATGGTGATGACTCATATCCTTGTTCTTTTAATCTTTTTACAAGTTTATCTAATGAAGGTTTAAATATGCTTTTAAACCATTTGCTTTTACCAAATAATTTAACAATCGTAGGACTAATGGAATAATAAATATGAATAAATAATTTTCCATACCATTTCTTTGCTAAATCATTATCTCTGAATCTTCTTAAGGTCCATACTTCTGGACAATCATATGAGCCATACACACAGGTAGCTATATAACATCCCTGATTACCTGTTCTTTGAATTTTCTTGATTTCTTTATTAGGATCAATTTCTTTTATCTTTGCTGAATATTTATCATAAATCTGAACATAATTATTTCTATATTCATCTTTTATCCAAGTTTTAGGATAACTATTTAAATCTTTATAACTTCTTGTTTGACAAATTGTAACGCAGCAAAGAATTATTGCATCGTATGCAGATAATAATACATCTTTTTTTGTTTCTCCAGATATTGTAGTCTTTATTTTATCGTCTGGTATACCTTCTATAAGTGTTGCAGCATATTCAGCCGCATTTAATACTGCTGCTTCCCTATTCCACATTTCAGATGCAGAATTTTCCAATTCCCAAAATTCGTTATAATGATTTAATGCAAATCTAAACATTTCATAGCAAGACATTAATATATCATATGCCATATCTAATTTTATTTGATTTATATTTACTTTTAGTTCTTTGTTTTCCTCAATAATCTTTAATGCATTTTTTGAGCCTTTAACAATATCGTCCATTCTAAATGCGCCAAGAGTGGTTGTTTTTGTAATACATATTCCTCTTTTATAAACAGCTTCCCAATTATCTGGTTCAATGTCTAAAACTTTATTATATTTTTCTAATGTTTCATTATAGTTTTCGTCATCATAGTCTCTTTTTGCTAATTTTATAAAGTTTTCTACAGTTGGATTTCCTATTATTTTTACTTCTCCTTTAATTTTCTTAAAATTTGTGTTCTGTACTTTTGCTCCACAATATTTACAAACCCCATATTCTTGATTACTATCAAGTTCAACTGCTCAACCACATTTAGGACATTGTAATGCTTCTAAGGCGGTTTTGGCCATGTTCTCTCCTTCTTTCTACATATTTTATTAGATTGTAAATTATATATATTACTACATTATTTACTCATCTACTTTACTTAATTATATCACAACTTTGTCATATAATATAGTAAACATTTAATAACTATTTTGTAAAAATAAAATTTATAAATCACAAAAAAGATTATGAGTTCTTCAAATACTATTGATTCTACATAATATACTTATGAAAATAATAATGTTTTGATTCTAACAGTATATATTTGAAAGTTTGCGAAAGAATATAATTGTTCAGTTGATTGGTTATGTGGAAGAATAAATTAAAAGAAACTATGAGTTTATAGTTTCTTCGGTTTTATATGTATTTATAATATAGTTAGTTAATTCTTCTTTTTCGTTAGATAATTTTCCATCTAATATTTGGTTTTCTAAATCAGATAAAAGTGGTTTTAGAAATGAACCGGCTTCTTTATTTAATAGTTCACATATTTCCATTGGGCTGATAGCAATATCCAATCTACTTTTTATCGGAATTCTAGCATATTTTTCATTTATCTTTTGTTTATCAGTTTCGGTTAATTCAGCAGCCATAGTACAAATATATAAACCATAATTATATAAGACATGATTATCTAAAAGATTTTTATCTTTAACTTCGTTTATTTTTCTAATACTTTCTTTTTCTATGGCATTAAAATTATATTTATCTAAAGCATCTAACTGAGCCCAAGTGACAATCATTGATGGAGTAATTTTAGCTTTCTTTAAGTTTGGAATTTCTAGATAATCACTAAGTTTTAATGAATTTAAAAGTTCAATTCCATAGGCTTTATTAGGACTAGAAAATATTAAATCTAATTCGTCCTTTTTTCGATCTTTTGATATTTTTTTTAATAGATGTCCATATTTGCGGATATATGTTTTTAATTTAGGCTCAATAGTAAAATTTAAAGTAGTTGCAAATCTAATAGCTCTTAAAATACGTAAGGCATCATCTTTAAGGCTTATTTTAGGATTACTAACTGTTCTGATTATTTTATTATCTAAATCTTGTTTAGCCCCAATTAAATCAATTTGATTACCATCTTTATCAATGCATAAAGTATTTATGGTAAAATCTCTTCTTTTAATATCTTCTTCTAAAGTATCGACATACTCTATTTTTTCTGGTCTTCGATGATCTTTATATTTAAATTCTTTTCTGAAGGTTGTAATTTCAAATTTGGTCTTTTCAAAGACTATTGTTACTGACCCATATTCTGAGTTAGTAGTTACTACTTCAGAAAAAATTTGATGTAATTCCATAGGGGTAGCATCAGTACATATATCTATATCAGTAAAGGTTCTTTTCAAATATAAATCTCGCGGGTATCCTCCAACCATATATGCGGTGTACCCATAACTATTAATTTTTTCTAAAAGTCTAATTGCGGTTTCAAACATTAATTCATCTCCATTGTTGTATTAAAAAAAGGCGTCAAAGCCTTAGTTTAATGCATCTTTTAATTTTGCGCCAGCTTTGATAGAAACAGCTGTTCTTGCAGGAATAGTTACAGCTTCACCTGTTCTTGGGTTACGGCCTTGTCTAGCTTCTTTGTGTTGAGTTGCAAATGTGCAGAAACCAGTTAAAGTAACTTTTCCTTCGCTTTTTAATCCTTCTACAATTCCATTTAATACAGCATCTAATGCTCTAGTAGCATCTGCTTTAGTCATTCCTGTTTCTTCGGCAATATAGTTTACTAAATTTTGTTTTGTCATTTAAATATACCTCCCTTGTTTTGTTAAGCTATCTTGCTTACATTTACATGGTACCATGTTTGTTTAGAAAAATCAATATATTTTAAGCTTTTTTTACGGTTTTGACGTGAATGATGTGTTAAATATTTAAAATTTTACTATATCGATATTTTCCTTATATTTAAAGGGAAAGCATTAAATTTATATTATTGGTAATATTTTTGATTATTAAATGACAATGGCGAATAAGTTCCCAGAACCTTTATTTACTAGTTTTGAAAGTGTTTGTTTTAATTTAAAGCGAACACTTTCTGGCATTAGTGATAGTTTTGCTTGAATACCTTCTTGAACTATAACGTCTAAGCTACGGCCAAAGATTTCACTTTTCCAAATATTTTGACTTCCAGATTCTTTGTCCTTCATTAAATAATTAATAAGTTCTTTACTTTGAATTTCCGAACCTATAATTGGTTCAAAGGTGCTTTCAACATCAACTCTAATCATATGCCTTGACAACATTAAACTGATGTGATTTATGATTTTTATAATCAGCGATAATTTCTTCGCCGATTTTTAGATATATTCTTAGTTTTACATTATGAGTTTCATCACTGCTATAAACTACAATTTTATCTAATAAATCAATTATCATATCATCTGATGGAAAATTTATCTTATCTTCTATTAATTGCTCTAATTTTAAGACTTCTTCTTCCATATTATCTGATTTTCTTTTTTCTGTTCTAATGTTTTCAATTTCATTTTCTAATATTTTAATTTTATCATTACATTCATTATTTCTAATCATAAACTCTTTATCAGAAATAATATCATTCATATTATGTGATAACAACTTATCTTTTTGTCTTTTAATTACTTCTATATCACTTAATTTCTTATTGATTTCTTTATCATAATCTCTTAAGTTAATATTCTCTTTATATAACTGAGTTAATGAATAAATAATACTTTCTTTACGATTAATGAAATCTTTTATTTGTTGTCTAAGTATTTGCATTAATTCAGTTTCATAAAGTACAGGAGTATCACATTTTTCTACTTTTGTTCCATTATTATATGGACATAACCAAACAACTGCGTCATCTTTTGTTTTATATCTATATACTTTTCTATGAAAACTTTTATCATGACAATTACATTTGATTTTTCCACTAAAAGTATATCTATTTTGATATATTCTTTTATCTACATCACTACATTTTGCACTTCTTTTATTATAAATAGTCTGTGCTAATTCCCATTGTTCTTCACTTATGATTGGAGGTACTGTTTCATGGTCTTCATACATTACCCAATCTTCTTGATCTTTCTTAATTTTCTTTTTAAGTTTATAATCAACTATTGTTGACTTATTTCCACAGTAATAACCTTTATATTTTGGATTTCTAATGATATAACTAATTGTTGTCATTGATAATTTATTACCATTTTTGTTTTTAAATCCCTCTTTATAGATAATTTTTGATACTGTATTCAAACCATATTTTCCTGTTGTATATAGTTCAAATATTCTTCTAATCATTTTTGCTTCTTCTTCATTAATAGTAAGTTTTCCATCTTTTTTATCATAACCCCAAATATCATCATTTCCTAATACTCTGCCACTTTTTATTGACCTTTGATAACCAAATTTAACTCTCTCTGATAATTTTCTGACTTCATCTTGTGCTAGTGAAGACATAATAGTTAATCTTAGTTCTGAGTCAGGCATTAATGTATTAATTCCGTCATTTATGAATTGTACTCCAACATCATATTTTAACAATAATCTAGTATTTGCAATACTATCTAATGTATCTCTAGCAAATCTTGAAACTTCTTTTGTTAAGATTAAATCAAATTTTTTTTCTTTACCATCTTCTATCATTTTTAAGAAACTTTCTCTTTTGTTTGTTGATGTACCACTAATACCTTCATCTACATATCCATCAACATAAGTCCAGTTCTTATTTTGCTTTATTAAATCTTTAAAATAAGAAACTTGATTTTCTAATGAATTTAGTTGTTCATATTTATCAGTAGATACTCTAGCATAAAAGGTTACTCTTAAAGGAATATCTGTTATACTCTTTGTTTTTAATTCTTCTCTTATACGATATAGTTCCATTATGACACCTCCTTTAATTATTAATATATTTTTGAAATGGTTTTATTCTATCTAGTATTATATCTTCAACTTTATTATAAAGTTCTTTAGATATATCACCGCTTTCATACATTTGTTTATTGATAGTTAATTGTAATTTATAAAATGTGCCTAAATCTTTAAACAACTGTATACCATTTAACTCTTTATCTAAATCTTCGTTTAAATATGATACTTCTTCATTACCATATTTATCTATCAAAGACTCTTTAATTAAATTGTTATTGTCATCATATTCACTCATAAATGTCATATATAATCTTCCTTTCTAGTCCATTTTATGAAAATTATGTATTATATATTATCTTAAGCAATTGACAATAATTTTCATTTAATTAATTGACAATTTGATTATATAACAAATATAATATATAGTAATCTTTATATTGAAGAAGTTTTTGCAAAAACATTTTCTATATATATAATAAAGAAATGAGATGATATTATATGAGCAATGAGCATTATAAAATAATGACATTTTATGAAAATCTAAATACAAAAGAAATCGCAATTAAATCAGATAATAAACTTATAAAACTAGATTTTCACGAAATTTTTGATTTTTGCATTATGAAAGATGAATATTCTAAAATGTTTTTAGAAAGACTATTTGAAAGTACTAATTATGATTATATAGATAATTCAACTTGGTTTACTTTTTTAGTATCATCTAAAACTCAAATTTCTCCTATTTCTGAAAGATTTTTATATACTAATTTTGACAAACTTACTAGTTATGATTTTTCAGTTCAAAATAATGGAAGAAACACAAATACAACAATAAATAAGACTGATTATGATAATAATGTTATTATAAAAAATACTAAAAACCCTAAAATGTTATTTCCTATTAGTGAAAGAAAATCACTATTAGAAGAACAATTATCAGATAGTAATTTTAATCTAATTTCTGAAAAAACTATATTTACTAATAAAAGTAAATATGAAATATCAGATATGCTAATTAGTTTTTTACATTGTGTATTTACTTCTAAACGAAAATACTGTCTTAAAAAATGTGATATATGTGATAGATATTATTTAACCACTGAAACTGATTCTAAATATTGTAAACGAATTACTAAATTTAATGATAAAGATATTACTTGTGCCAAAAAGTCAATGATTTTAAAAAAGACTTATCAATATTTACAGTTGAATAAAAAACATACTAATTTTTTACATCGTCTTAATAATAACAAATATGTTTCTTTAGAATATATTGATAATTATAAGAAACGATATAAAGAAGCTATGAAACAATATCTAAAGACTAATGATATAAGTATATTAAAAGACTTTATTAATAATTATGAAAATAACTATCCGATTAACTAATATCTTTAACCATATTATAAAATGTATTTGCTTTAAGTCCTAATAGCTTCATAGCATCTTTACTTTTGATTTCTTTATTTTTCCATTTATTAACCACAATATCAAAATTTTGTGGTTTTTCTATTTTTGGTCTACCAAATTTAACTCCATTGTTCTTAGCTACTAAAATACCTTCTTTTTGTCTTTGCTTAATAAATGTTCTTTCTTGTTCTGCGACATACGATAATATTTGTAATACAATATCGCTAATAAATGTTCCTAATAAATCTTTATTTTTTCTAGTATCTAATAAAGGCATATCAATAACAACAATATCTGCTTTAATATTCTTAGTAATATCTTTCCACTCATTAACTATCATATCGTAATTTCTTCCTAATCTATCAATGCTTTTAATAACTAATAAATCATTTTCTCTTAATATATTTTTAAGTGTAAGATATTCTTTTCTATTAAAATCTTTACCGCTTTGTTTATCAACATAAATATCTCTTTCATCAATACCAAATTTTTGAAATGCTGATAATTGTCTTTCTTCGTTTTGTTCTTTACTGCTAACTCTAGCATAACCAAATACTTTATTTTTCAAAATATCACCTCATTAAATAATCATTTGCTTCTTTTAAAACATTATCAATTATAGAGTCATTAAATATTTCTTTATAATCAATTTTAATGTTTTTTCTTTGAAGTTCATCTATAAAATGAATAACTGCGATAGTATAAGGAAAATAATTTTCATTTTCTTCTATTCCTGTGATTAAAGCATCAACATAACCATCACAAATCCATTTTACTATTTTAATTAATATTGATTTGTTCACTTTAAAACTCCTTTCCACTTTACTTTAATTTTATAAACAAATTTTAATATTGTCACTCCCGATACTTTGAAAAAGTCCAAAAACTTTTTAAATATTTAAAAATTATAAAACATACTTTTACAAACAAAAAAAGACTTAAAATAACTACTATTTTAAATCTTTGAAAATGTGTACTTTTTTAAACGCTAAATATAATTAATTTGCTTTTTCGTTTTTAGAATTTAAAATATTAATGACATCATCTAATAAAGAAATAATATCATTAATTACATATCTTTTTACTTTGTCAATATTATCTATATTAGATAACTCTTGTTTTAAATTAATTAAAATATTTTTGTCTTCTATAAAATAATCCTTTACACTAGAAAAACCATATATTTGTTGTAACGAATATAAGAATTCATATATTTGTTCTATATTTTTATTTTTAATATTATTAATAATTAATTCAATATTTAACAAATATGCGTATTTTTTGTCTTCAAGAAATTGTCCAACATTTGTTTTACAATATTCTTTTAACTCACTTCCCCAATTATTGCTTTCTAAAATTTTTATTATTTCATCATGTTTAGTTTTTGTTTCTTTCTTATTTACTAATGTTCTTATTTTTTTCATAAATTCTTTATATTTCTGAGAAACACTTTTTGAATTTGTATGTAATCTTTCTTCTTCAAATGTACCCTGAACACACTCTTCTTCTATGTTCTTTTCTAATAATTTTATAGCATTATTGATTTTATCTTCACATATTCCCATATCAAAAATACAAGCAAAATAAAATACAATTTTAGAATATAAATTTAGAACATATTTATTTTTACTAATATTATCTATAATTTCATCAACTATATTTTCTAACTCTTGTTCTGGAATTAACCAGTATTTTTTTAGCTTATATAATGGATCATTAGGGTTTTCAATTTCTAATGTTTTAACATAAATATAATTTTCAAGCGTTGTTTTAATTGCTGCTTTATCTATATAAGAATACATTAAATAATCATCAACAAATTTGAATCCATTTACATAATTATTATAATTATATTCATTTTTTTCATCGCCTAAATATATTGTTCCAAATTCTTGATTTTCTTTCCAATTATATGATGTTTGCCCATTTTTAATCTGTATTGATTTTAATATACAATATTCAAATAAATTTGTTAAATATTGATCTTTAAAATCTCGTAAATCTACTTCCTCCATTGAAATTTTAACTAATGTTTCAAATGTTTGAAAAATAAATTGTAAAGTTCTCAAATTCAAATGTTCTTTTTTTGATAGCATACTAATTAAAAGTTCTTTCTTTTCATTAACTATATCTTTAACTTTTGCATCTGAAATTATTTCATTTGCCATAATATCATATATATTGTTTATATTTGGCTTAAAATATATTGTTTGACCAATTAATTTTTCTTTTATCTCATTATAAAATATATTTTCTCTAAATAACATCTTTGAACGATTTTCTATATCTTCTATAGTAAATGTAGTATTTCCTTGTTGATGATTACCCATTATATCTTTTTTTTCTGTTTGCTGAAAATCAATGTGTTCATTTAAAACAGTTAAATATTTTAATTCTTTATTATCTTCATAATTCAGTTTTCCAATCTTGTTTTCATCTGCAATTAAAACAACTTTTAAATGATTATGCTCAACTAATTGATTTATATATCCTAATACTAAATTTATATTAAGATTACACCTTTCTAAATCATCAAAGAATATAACTGTATTATCTAATTTATAAAAAAATGTAACTAAATCTTCTATTTTTTTACTTATGTCAGAAACATTTGAACATGATTTTACTATATCATCAACTATAGTAGCACCAATGTTAATTATTGGTATATATTTTTTTATTTTTTCACTTCTTATAATTGATTGTAATAATTGTGACTTAATATCATCTATAGAGTTTATACCATATAAAGATATATATATAGGTCTTTTTGCTTTAATGTTTTCATCTTTATCATCTTTTGTTTTTGACTTTTCTTTTTTATAATCATCATTAAGCTTTTTTATTACTTTTTCTTGTATAAATTTAGTTTTTCCGCTTCCCCAAGCACCATCTAAAAGAATTGCATAATCTATTTTAACGTTTTTTACATAATTGTCTATAAGACTTATTACTTCATCTTCATCCATGTACTTTTGTTCCATATAACATCACCAAAACCTATTATACACTAAAAAACAATGATTTTTTAAATATTATATATCTTCAACTATTCTTTGTCCCGACTTTTTAATCTATTTGTTCAAATTATATTATATTTCTTAACATAATCGCTTTATAACAAGTCAAATATAATAATTCAATAAAATATATGATAATCTCTTATTGCTTAAAAATACATTATTAAATCAAAAATAAAAGCCTAATATTACTATTAGACTTAAACCTTACTGAATAGAAACTTCTATTCCAGCTGAATCAAAAAACTCATCGCCATCAATTGTTAATGTATAATGTAAATCAGTATTTGCTATATCATAAGCTATATAACCACTTTCAGTTGCATTTGGATTTATTGTTTCAAAATTAAGCATATCCATATTATCAACACTTGTTAATATACTTGCTGAATATGTAGCTCCGTTTTCATCTTTTAATCTAAAATCTGTTGAGTCAATATTTATTGAACTTTTACTATTATTAGTAATTGTAATATTTATTAACAAATAATTACCATCAGCTGTATATTTAAAATAACCACTAGCTACACTTATTTCTTTTTGTATTTTCTTTTCATTAACTATATAATCAACATCATTAACTGTAACTTTTTCTCCCATATTTACTGTTTTCTTTTCATTAGATGTACTATTTGAACTATCTCCTAAACTTGCAAGAACTGTGATAACAAAAGTTATAATAATAAATACAAATAGTAATCTAAGAACAACATTGCCTTGACCTCGTTTACAAAAAGGACATATTTTAGCTTTTTTATCAATTTCTGATTTACAATATTTGCATAATTTTTTTTCTCCCACTACAAACAACCTCTTTCTAATATAAATTTATTATATACTATATTTCTACAAAATACAAGTTATATCTATATATATTATAAATACAATATCTAAAAATACAATTTATAAAATTTATAATGATATAGAGGTGTTATGTATGAAAAATTTAAAAGCTCTTATGACTAAGAAAAACATTACTCAAATAAATTTATCAGTTCAAATTGGAGTTACTCAAGAAACTATTAGTGCTTATCTTAATAATAAAGCTAAACCTAGTGCTGATACATTAATTAAAATTGCTGATTACTTAAATACTACTACTGATTATCTATTAGAGAGAACTGATATAGATTATTCTATTAATAACGCTTTTTCAAGTTCTTTACCACAAGATGAATTACAATTACTAGATAAATATAGAAATCTTTCAACTATTGATAAAGCTAAAATAAATAGTTATATTGATGGACTTAATGATAAATAATCTATACTCATTTCTTAAATTTTATTAAATAAAGCTTTTATTTTCAACATAATCAAAATAAATATATAGAACAAATATTAAATAATTTATACTATTTTATCTCATTTAAACATGAGATTTTTATATTTGTTTTCGTTTTATCTCTGTATTATTTATATACTGATTATATACATATCTATTATATGACAGTTAAAATATACTTTCTTCTTCATTCCTTCTTATTATAAATAAACTACCATCAGCTGCTCTAAAACATTTAACATTCTGCATTTTATTATAATTTTCCATAATTTTTGATATTTTAATTTCCTTTAAAAAATCTTTTCTCGCTTTTTCTTCATCTTCTTTTGTTATATTATAAAAATAATCTTCAATCATTTTAAATTTACTTTCTATCTTAGCATATCTTTTTATAAATTCTTCTTCGCTCATAGTTATTCCCAAAGATTTATTTTTTCTATGAAGTTTAATGTAATTATAATGAAACTTCATATATTCTTTATAATAATCTTTAAGACTATATTTGAAATCATCTTCATCACTATAATTACAAGACATAAACCTTATTTCCGCACTTTGATTAATAAAATAATCAGCTATTTTAATATTACAAGTCTTTTTATAGACTTTCTTTTTATTTAACATACTAATATCAAATTCTTTCTTTTCGCGAATATTAGCTATATTAATCCAATTTTTATCAACATACTTTTTTATATGATTTCTAAGTGCATAACTAGGTTTACTTACTATTAAAATATGAATATGCCAATCTGTATTAAAATTTCCTTTATACCAAACATTCGCCATATAAGTATTCATAACTACTAATTGTTTCCGAGGTCTACCTCTTTTCCCATTGTGAACATATCTTAATGAAGTAACATCACTTTTTGTATTACTAATAACTGTCATAACACTTGCTTGATAATTATACTTTTTACAGATATAACGAATATATTCTCTTAATCTTTTAGCATATCTACTAGCTTCTTCTTGATCTTTAAATTTTTTATTAATATCTATTGTTCCTATACCCATTTTCTTTTTAGACATTTTTCTCACTTCCATTAAATAAAAAATATGCTTTTCAGCACATATTCTATATACTTATATAACTCTCTATATTGTAAATGAAATCATATTTTTTCTTACTTTTTGCATTAAGACATCTTTCAAATACAGTAACATCAGAATTATATTCCTTATGTGAATTGAAGGAGCAACGGCTTTCAATTTAATACCATAACGACTTCCTTGTTTGATTATTTCTGGAGTGTCTAGTGTCATATCATTTAAGGTTGGTGAAGCAACACCATAACCAGTTTGCTTAACCATCTTTAAAGCGTCTTTTACTTGGTCGTATTCTCTTTTGGCTTCGCCTAAATCTTGAAATAGACTAAGTAATTGGGAACGACTAGTAATGTCTACACCAATTATATCTTTTAATACTTCGTTGTAAAGATTGGCTGGTGTTTTTAAGGTTACCCTAACATTACCGGTTGCGGTATCCACTTCTGATAGATAGGCCTTTTCAATATATTCGCATTCCTCTAATTTGCCGGTTATTTGTTCAATATCTCTAAGTTTATCTATTTCATGAATACTATTTCTAATGGCATCAATATATGATTTTTTTAACCAGTTATTTGGCTCTAAACATGCGACCCAATCGGCCATTTCAACATCGATACATACGACTGGAAATTCATATAGTGCTTCTCTTAAAATATTATAAGCATCTCGTTCACTCATGTTGTCAATATTCATTGGTATAACAGGAGCACCATATTCTTCTTTTAATTTTTCAGCTAAATTTTCAGTTTCTGGCAACATTGGATGTGTTGAATTGACAATGACAATAAATGGTTTACCTATTTCTTTTAGTTCTTTAGCTATTCTTTGTTCGGCTTCGACATAGTCACTTCTTTCAAATTCACCAATAGAGCCATCAGTCGTGACCAAAACCCCAATACTCGAATGATCTTTAATAACTTTTTCAGTGCCTATTTCAGCTGCTTCGACAAATGGTATTGACTCTTCATACCATGGGGTGTGAACCATTCTAGGACCATTTTCATCTTCATAACCTTTGGCCCCTTCGATAATGTATCCAACACAATCAACTAATCTTACATCAGCGGTAAAATCATCAATTTTTATTTTAGCGGCATTGCTTGGAACAAATTTGGGCTCAGTAGTCATGATAGTTTTACCTTGCGCTGATTGGGGAATTTCATCTAAGGTTCTTTTTCTTTCATATTCATCTTCAATATTAGGAACAACGAGATTTTCGATAAACCTTTTAATAAAGGTTGATTTACCAGTTCTTACGGCTCCTACTACTCCTAAATAAATATCTCCACCTGTTCGTTCGGTGATATTTTTGATAATGTCTATTTTTTCCATATTATCCCTACTTTCTTCATTTAAATATATGAGGAAAAATTATAAATATGAAGAAAAAGCTCGATTAAATATAAAGTTTTTTACTATTTTATGTACACTATTTAACACTTATAGGTTTGATTTAATATTGCTTTATTTTTTTCATAGAACTACAATTATAATGGAGGCGATGATATGGAAGCAAAAGATATTAAAAAAGTAGCTTGTGTAGGTGCGGGAGTTATTGGTTATAGCTGGGCACTTTATTATTCTTTAAAGAAGTTATCAGTAAATGTCTATGATTTAACTGAGGAAAAACTTGATTTAGCTAAAAAAAGAATTCATGAAAGCTTACTTAATTTAATGAAAAATGATGTTGTAACTGAAGATGAAATTACAGAAATTGAAGAAAGAATAAATTATACAACTTCAATGGAAGAAGCTGTTAAAGATGTACAATTTATTACCGAATCAGGTCCTGAAAATTATGAAGTTAAACGTCAGATGGCTGAAGAGATGGAAAAATATACATCAAGTGAAACAATTATTGCATCTTCGACTTCTGGACTACTTGTTAGTGAAATAGCTAAAAATGCGAAACACCCTGAAAGGTTTATAGGAGCCCATCCTTATAATCCACCACATTTAATTCCACTAGTAGAGCTTACTAAAGGTGACAAAACCGATCCTAAAGTTGTAGAAGTAGCTAAAGAATTTTACCAATTAATCGATAAAGAACCTGTTGTTTTACAAAAAGAGGCATTAGGATTTATTTGTAACCGTATTCAAATGGCAGTTTATAGAGAAGTGTGTAATCTAGTTATGAAAGGTGTATGTACAATCGAAGATGCAGATAAAGCGGTAACTTTTGGTCCAGGACTTAGATGGGCGATTATGGGACCTAGTTTAGTTTTTGAATTAGGTGGCGGTGAAGGTCATATTGATGGACTTATGAAACATTTAAATCCATCTATTAGTTTATGGCTTCACGATATGGCTGATTTTAAAGATTTTCCAGAAGAATTTCCAGAGATTGCGAGAAAAGGTGTAGAAGAGGCTTTAGAGAATCGACCTAAAGAAATTGGTAATGATGATGCTTCTTTAGCTGAATATCGTGATAAGATGCTTATTTCTATTTTAAAATTGCATAATAAACTATAATATAAAAGACATTGATTAAATCATTTTATCAATGTCTTTTGGTACTTGGTCATTGACAACAGCGTCAATGATTTTCTTTTGATTTTCTTCGGAGACTGGTCTACCTGTCATTTGACTTAATTCACTAATTACTTCTCTTAAAGTTCCTTCATCTTTTAAATTTCCTTCTTGAAGTTTTTTTGCTAGGTCTAAGATTGTTTCTTTATTTACATTGGTTTTCTTTTCTACACGTTTGAAAAAGCTATCTGAAAATGCCATTTTAAAACCTCCTACATTAATATATGCGGGAGGTTTTATAAGGCTACTGCTCTCCTTTGTTTTTAAAGTTTAAGATGATTGGGGTGCCTGTAAAATCGAAGTTCTCTCTTATTTTATTTTCTAAATACCTTTCATATGAAAAGTGTATTAAGCCTTTACTATTAACCTGAATATTAAAAGTTGGTGGGCAAATGCTACTCTGATTTGAAAAGTATATTTTTAGTCTTTTACCTTTGTATGAAGGTGGTAAATTTAAAGCATAGGCATCAGTTATAACACTATTTAAAGCACTTGTAGGTATTTTTTTATGAGCGTTTTCATTGGCTTTAATAATTTCTGGCATTAAGGTATGAATACGTTTTTTAGTTAAAGCTGATAGGAAGACAACTTTAGCATATGGCATAAACCCAAATTGATATTTAATTTCTTCTTTCCATTCCTTCATAGCTTTATCTTTATCTTCAACGGTGTCCCATTTATTGACAGCAATGACAACAGCTTTTCCTGCTTCAATAGCATAGCCAGCAATATGTTTGTCGTGTTCAATAATACCTTCTTCGGCATTTATGACAATAACACAGACATCAGATCTATCAATCGCTTTTAATGAACGTAATAAGCTATATTTCTCGACGTTTTCATAGATTTTTCCGCGTTTACGCATACCAGCAGTATCAATAACCACAAAATCTTTTTCATGATATTTGAATGGTGTATCAATGGCATCTCTTGTTGTTCCAGCAACTGGACTGACAATAACTCTGTCTTCGTTTAATAAAGCGTTTACTAAACTACTTTTTCCGACGTTTGGTCTACCAATTATCGAAAATTTAATAACTTCTTCATCATAGTCATCTTTGATTTCTTTAAAGTTTTTCGTTATTTCATCTAATAAGGTTCCTATTCCAAGATTGTGCTCAGCAGATAATTCGATGTAGTTATCGAAAGCTAAGTCATAGAAATCATATTTATGTTCTTCATAGGCTTTAGAATCGGTTTTATTTATGGCAACTATTACTGGTTTACCACTTTTCTTTAATATATCTCTAACGGTATAATCATTAGCGGTTAAACCTTCTTTTCCGTCAACGACAAAAACAACGATATCAGCTTCATCTATAGCAATTTCGGCTTGTCCTTTGATTTCAGTATTAAAATTACCAGTAGTTATGTCAATGCCACCAGTATCGATAAGATGAAAGCTATAATCTAAGTAATTTACAGTTCCATAAAGTCTATCTCTAGTAACTCCTGGGGTATCTTCAATTATGGCAACCTTACTACCGACTAAACGGTTAAATATTGTTGATTTTCCGACGTTTGGTCTTCCGACTAATGCGACTACTTGTTTTCTCATAATTATCACCTACACTTTTATTATTTGACTTTTCTGTTCTATTTTTTTAGCTTCTTTGCCATATAAAATTTCAGCATTTTCTAAAATCATTCCAAGTTCAATACTACTTAGGTTTGCTTTTGGTTTAAGGTAGAATGTATAACCATTTTTATATATAATAAATTTATTTAATAAGTTTTTATTTATAGTAAAAATGTCTTCTATTTTATATAAAAAAGAGTCTTCAATTATTTCAATATTGAGTTCTAATTGGTTATTAAAATAATCTATATATTCTAGCTCTTCTTTCTGCATGTCTATAATCAGTCCATAGTTTATATCTTTATGGATATAGACATTATAATAACCATTTAAATCTATAGTATATTTGTTTTGAAGTTTATTAATTAATTTGACTAGTTTTTTTTCAATTAAGTTTTGATTTGTTAAATCAAGGTTTTGCAGGTAAACTTTATCTAAAAAAACGACAATGTTATCATCTATTATAAGTTTCATTTTATCACCTAAAATAGTGTATGAAACTTAATATTATAGTGTTATAAAATTACATTGTCCTTTCAATTTTTTTATGGATTTCTTCTTTACCATCTTTAGTTAAACTGGAAAACATGACGAATTCATCACCGACTACTAAATCAAGGTCATTTAAAATCATATTTCTCTGCTTTTGTCTAGCAGTAATACCTATTTTATCAACCTTTGTCGCAACAATAGTTACTGGTAATTTATAGTATTTTAAAAAGTTATACATTAATATATCATCGTTAGTTGGACGGTGACGAAAATCAATTAGTAAGAATACACCTCTAAGGTTTTTTCGGTTTACTAAATAATCTTCAATCATTAAGCCAAATTTTTTTCTTTTGGTTTTACTCACTTGGGCAAAACCGTATCCAGGCGCATCTACTAAATAGAATTCATCGTTGACATTATAAAAATTAATTGTTTGAGTTTTTCCTGGTCTACTAGATGTTCTCGCAAAGTTTTTACGGTTTATGATTGTATTTATAAAACTACTTTTACCAACGTTTGATCTACCAACTAACATATATTCCGGTTTATTATCAGTTGGATATTGACTTCGTCGAATAGCCGAAATTGCTAAATCTACGGATTTTATTTTCATATTTTATCACCTGTCTATACTTTTAAAGTATAACAAAATTCAGTATAAAAGTAAAGAAACCCTTGATTTGTTTGTGTTTTTACGGTGTCTAAACATGCTTCAATGTGTTTGAGCAGTCGATATTATACCATAATTTTTTATAATATTAAAAATAAATTTACAAAATTTATATAAATAAGAAGGAAATAAAGGCGATAATGTCGTATTTTTATTATAGAGGGGCTTAGAAAGGAGAGTACATGAAAAAATTTTTATTCTTAGTTTTTTTGCTAATGTTGGTAATTCCCGTTAAAGGTTTGGAAAGTGACAATAATGTTATAAGAAAGTATAAGTATTATCGATTAAATAAGGTGTTAGGTCCCATTGTTTCAAAAGATGAAGTTAGTGATAAATTTCCATCGATTGATGAAAATCAATATTTTGAAGAACAATTAAGTGAATTATTACCGGTTAAACCTCTAGAAAAAGATGGGAGAAAAATTTATGAATATAATGGATATCACTATTTAAAAACGCCAAAGATTAATACAATAGAAATTAAGGTTGATAAAGATGAAATTATAAATGATATTAAAATTGAAAGCGAAGGCAAAGAAATTATATATGAAAGTAGTAGTGATGTTTTAAGTGGTGATGATTATGTACGATATGATTTAAATGGTGATTATGATCTTAACAGTCTAATTATAACTGGAAAAAGTGGGGATGGGAAAGATACTCATAGTTTTTATATTTATTTTAAGAACGGAGATAAATTGGTAAGTCAATTAAATACGATAGCTTTTATGGAAAATATTACATTATATGGACAAAATAGTTCAATAAAAGCAAACGCCTATGAAGATATTTATAGTTTAGATAAATTAGATGTATCCTCTGATTTAACTTATAAAGGCGAAATAAAATTATATCAATACCAAGATTATAAGTATCAGTCCTACAAACTTGAAAAAGAATACTATGACCAATATTTAACAGAACCATTTGAGGATTATATTTATAGGGATGAAAACGATTATATTGATGTTCCAATTATAAATAGTGATTTCAGTTCTGTAAATACAATAAAGGAGCTACCGATACAAGAAGAAACAAATAAAATTACTCCAAAAAATAAAGAAATAAATTTTATGAATGTAAAGACACCAATATTAGAACAAAGTTCTATTGATAAATCTTTTAAGGTTAAACTTCCTACTCAATATCAACATGTTTTAAAAGTGGATAATAATAAAACTACATCAAGTGTAGCTAATACTAGTCACTTTTTTGACTATTTGAAGATTCTAATCTTAATTATTTTATTAATATTAACATTAAAGCTTAAAAACAAGGTAAAAGAATACTCAAGATGATAAAAATTATCATCTTTTTTTATAAAAAGTATAAAATATATTGACTTTATATAGATTTTAATGATATACTTAATGAGTAATTTGTCTGATGGGGAATTAGCTCAGTTGGCTAGAGCACCTGCTTTGCACGCAGGGGGTCAGGAGTTCGAGTCTCCTATTCTCCACCAATTTAGTAGTTTAGCCCTTATTTTATAAGGGTTTTTATTTTTGTTAATGATACTATAAGAAAAATTAATTAATAATTATCTTATTGAAATTAAAAAATCAAATATTAAAGATATACTTGATTTAGATGAAGAAAATATTAATAGCACCCAAGAATTTTTTAGCTATGAATATTTTTGTAAAGGCGAAAAAAGTATGCAATATTACGATTTAGAAAATGAAGCGACCATATAGCCAACGACTTAATTAATAAAGTATTAGGAACAAACAATAGAACTATACAATCACCATTAAAAATAAAAGATATTATTCAATTTAATATAAGTAGTACAATTGGCGAACAAGATATAACCAAAGTTATAATGTGGGTTATTATGAAGTTATCTGTTGTGGACTATTTTTCCAAAAAAAAATTACAGGACAAATAAATTAGTAGTAAGCAGTATTGCAGTCCCATAACTTTTGAGTGTTGGCAGACACTCTTTTATTTTTTATTCTTTTCAAAAACTACTGTGATATTATACTTTTTAATAATATCTTTTAGTAACTGAACGGTGTAATTTCGTTCGCCATTTTCATAACTTTTTATACTTTTGGCACTTCGGCTAATTGATTTTCCAAATTCTTTTCGATCTAATTCAGTCCATTCCCTTAAAATTCGCATTACATCTTTTGTTTCATAATCATTTAGCCGAAATTTCATATATTCACCGCCAGTCATTTATAGTTTTCATCATTATAACAATTAATATTCCCTAAAAATGACATTCGGATACGTTACATGGTCGTTTTATTTTATAAAGTATTGATAAATTATAAGAAAAGTGTTAATATGTTTATAAATTTATAAGGGGGAGATAGACATTATAGAAGAAAGTTTAAACAAAATGCTAGACATTTTAAAAAGTCTAGAAAGCGACAATCAATATGATAATGATTTTACTTTAATTCAAGATTTAATCAAAAGAATTAATGAAATATTAAATGATGATAATATTACTAATGAATTTATTGATAAAATTGATAATGATTTAAATTATTTAGATCAAAAATATGATGATCTATTTGATTTAATTAATTTATTTGATCCTATATGTTTTGAATTAAAAAAGAAAAATCATATTAAGTATGTCGAAAAATTGAGAGAGGAAAATAGGAACAAAAGAAAAGAAAGAGATAAAGTTAAAAATAACTGAAGAAAGAATAAAAATATTGCTGCCTATAATAAAAAGTAATAATATTATTTATAATTGAATATAAGAATTATTATTTTATTTTTTTCTTTAAAGGATTGGAGGTTAACATTGGAAAATAATGATAATAATTTGCAGAGAAACTTATATGAAGTAGAAAGTAAATTATATGTTGCATTCACAAGATTAATCGGCCCATTGTCTATGATGGCAAACTTAAAAACTTATCAAAACGACCATAAAGAAATTAAACAAATACTAGATAAGATAGTTGAGTGGGGGACGAAATTTCAAACTATTAGAAATTTAGATTTTATTATGCCTAACGAATTATTAGATATCTATAATAAATTAGATAAGCTAAAGGAAAAGTATATTTTTGAGGTTGATACAGGCAATGAAGATGAGCTTTCTGATGAAGCCGTTATATGGTTGTCTGAAATAATGCAGTTAAGAAAAAAATTAATTAATATGAGAGGAGAAGAGAAAAATGTCAGATAATGATAAAGAAATTAAAGTAACACCATATAGTAATGGAAAAGGAGCAAAAATTGATGTATATAGTCCTAGTAGCCGTGCTGTTCCACATGATACTGCACACATAAAAGTTAGTGAGGGTAAAAAAGTTGAAATTGTTACTAAAGTTGATGGCAAAAAAGAATCAACCAGTGGTCAATGTTATTTAACATCTGCTTGTATGAAACATTTTCAGGATGAATTTGATGATAACTGCTATGAATTAACTGTTTTAAGATGGTTTAGAGATAATTTTGTTTCAAAAGAGGACATTGAACTATATTATAATGTTGCACCTATAATAGTCAAAAATATCGATGCATTAGATGACAATGAACAAATATATAATTATATATATAGCCATATTGTAGAAGCTTGTGTTAAAGCTATCGAAAATGGCGACTATGATTTTGCATACAATAGATATAAAAGTAGTGTTTTAGCTTTAAACGAACAATTTGGCGAAAAAGAAAAAGAGCAAGAAACTGGTTTTGTAAAAAAAATTGGTGCTTTACATAATAAACCAGCTCTAGCATAATATCACTTTTTTATCACTTTTTCCTTAATTTTAAAAAAATTCACATTAAATCTTTTAAAAAAAAGTAAACGAAAATGCTTAAAAATAAAGGAAAAACAAACTTTTTAATTTTTATTAAATCTTATAAAGAAAACTCCTATTCTCCACCAATTTAGTGGTTTAGTCCTTATTTTATAAGGGTTTTTATTTTTGTTAATGATACTATAAGAAAAATTAATTAATAATTATCTTATTGAAATTAAAAAATCAAATATTAAAGATATACTTGATTTAGATGAAGAAAATATTAATAGCACCCAAGAATTTTTTAGCTATGAATATTTTTGTAAAGGCGAAAAAAGTATGCAATATTACGATTTAGAAAATGAAGCGACCATATAGCCAACGACTTAATTAATAAAGTATTAGGAACAAACAATAGAACTATACAATCACCATTAAAAATAAAAGATATTATTCAATTTAATATAAGTAGTACAATTGGCGAACAAGATATAACCAAAGTTATAATGTGGGTTATTATGAAGTTATCTGTTGTGGACTATTTTTCCAAAAAAAAATTACAGGACAAATAAATTAGTAGTAAGCAGTATTGCAGTCCCATAACTTTTGAGTGTTGGCAGACACTCTTTTATTTTTTATTCTTTTCAAAAACTACTGTGATATTATACTTTTTAATAATATCTTTTAGTAACTGAACGGTGTAATTTCGTTCGCCATTTTCATAACTTTTTATACTTTTGGCACTTCGGCTAATTGATTTTCCAAATTCTTTTCGATCTAATTCAGTCCATTCCCTTAAAATTCGCATTACATCTTTTGTTTCATAATCATTTAGCCGAAATTTCATATATTCACCGCCAGTCATTTATAGTTTTCATCATTATAACAATTAATATTCCCTAAAAATGACATTCGGATACGTTACATGGTCGTTTTATTTTATAAAGTATTGATAAATTATAAGAAAAGTGTTAATATGTTTATAAATTTATAAGGGGGAGATAGACATTATAGAAGAAAGTTTAAACAAAATGCTAGACATTTTAAAAAGTCTAGAAAGCGACAATCAATATGATAATGATTTTACTTTAATTCAAGATTTAATCAAAAGAATTAATGAAATATTAAATGATGATAATATTACTAATGAATTTATTGATAAAATTGATAATGATTTAAATTATTTAGATCAAAAATATGATGATCTATTTGATTTAATTAATTTATTTGATCCTATATGTTTTGAATTAAAAAAGAAAAATCATATCAAGTATGTCGAAAAATTGAGAGATGAAAATAGGAAAAAAAGAAAAGAAAGAGAGAAAAACACCAATTTGTTTAAAAATTGGTATTATTAATGCTATAACATAAAATTATTTTGTGAAACGAAAAGAAGATGAATTTATTTTTCTTTTTTTAATTGATTTAAATATTGTTCTTTTAATTCTGGGTATAATTTAAAAAATTGGTCTATGTTTATGCCTCTTTTCCCCCAGCTTATGACTTTATGAATTAAATCACTATTATCTTTCGGAATAAAAGTTGGCCTATTAGGATATAAGTAGAGTTGTAATTCTCCTTTGTCATTTAATTCTTTAAGTTTTTCAAAAACATTATCTATATTTTCTTCGTGAATAATATCTTCATCAAATTCACTAACTACTTCGGCTGGCCACCCAGTTTTTCCAGAAATAAAGTTTTTGCCACTTAATGTATAAAGTGAACCTGAAACGTTAAAAATATCTTTAAACATATTTTCTTTTCTTTCTACTAGAATTACTGGGTTATTTTCTGCTCCATCACCATTTAAATAGTAATATAAATCACTACCTTTATTGCTTATAAAAATTGTAGAAATTGTTTTGGATAACGTTGCATATACCCATGGCTTACCATGAGTGCTTTTATTCTTTTTGATTATTTTTAATCCTTGTTGTGAACTTCCATGATATACATATTTTATCTTCCATATTTAACCTCATTTTTATTATAAGTCCATATGTTTAATTTACCTTTGGTGGGTATTTTAGTATTTAATTTTTTAGTATTTTTTAAAACCCAAGCATATCTTCCCACTTTATATATAGCTAATTTATATTCTTCTGGATAATTAATTTTTATATATTCTATAAATTCTTCTGTCATATATATGCAATCTACAAGTTCAGTCTTACAAATGATTTTACCATAGTTCATATTATTCTGTTTTACTAATGATAGCACTTGCTCATTATCTATCGTTTTTAAGAATTGTTTGGATTTGCCAGCATGAATATATATTTCTCCTCGGTAATTGGTTTTCCAACTACGGGTTTCTATCTTTTTTAACCCTTGCATTATAAATGTTGCATACGGCTCTTGAATTGTTAATGCCTTCATTTTACCACCTATTATAAATTAGCTTATTTAATTTTTCTTTTTATTAAGGCTGTTCCCTGAAATAAATATTCTTTCTTTTCTTCGGCTTCTTCAGTAAAATTTGGATTCCAGTAAGATTCAGCTGCTTTAATTGCTTGAACTAAAGATAAATTATCATCTGGAATATAAATATCACTAGTTTTAAATAAAGTGCCTGTTAAGTTTAGTTCATATATTTCCTTCCCATTTAAAATATTTAGCCAATAATCTAAATTATCTTTATCGGTTACCCATAGTGAATGAAGTCTACTGGGACATAATTTAAACTTTTCTCTTCGGCATATTTCTAATGCGGCCTCACATTTGGTTCGGTTGTTATTATATAAAATTCTATAAACATCTTCGAATATAGTCTTAATTTCTTCCATGGTTAATTTTTCTATACCTTCATCTAAATATTTTCGCAAAGGACCAACTATACTAATTAAACTACCATTTGAACAGACAACATCAGTATTGAAATATGGAATTGATAAGCCACATTCGGAATAGAAGTTATCATCTATAATGAGCTCATTGCCCTCTTGCCACATTTCATCATATTTATTTGGGGTATGGATGTGATACATCGTTTTATTTTCCACTTGCATATAAACACACCTTTCATTTAATTGTAATTATTATATATATTTTTGTGTGTAAAAGCAATTATTTATCATAAAAGGTATTTAAGAAGGTTTATTTTCTATTAGAATATTTACTAGATTTATAAATGATGAATTTTGAGAGTAAACAATATCAAAGTGCTGTTGAAAACTTTTTAATTTATTATAATCATTATAATCTAGAAAACCAATTGTAAGCTTTTTTTGTTTTCTTTTAAATGAACCTTACTATCATCTATATTATCACCTAAAATGATAACTTCATCTTTATCTTTTAAAACTTCTTTTATTTTGATTGGTAAATTTATTTCATTTTTATTTAAGGAATGAATTATGTGATTTCTTAGTGATTTAATTTGTCCATCTTTAAATTTAAATATATTGGAAATAATATAAATATTATTATAAAAACAGTTATTTCTTTTGAGAACGTTTTCAATTATATTGGAAATACCAGCTGAAACTATAATTACTGGAATATTATTTTTATTTGTAAATTTTAAAAATTCAGTTACACCATCTCTTAAAATTATGGATTTACTTTGGCCAATTTCATTAATTTCTATTTCTTTTATTTTATACTTTATCAACATATCGAAATGGTTTGTATACCATCTTTGCATATTCATATTCTTAGTTTCGTAATCGAGATTAGTGTCTTGTTCAATGGGTAGATAATAATCATTATTTTTATGACTTCTTTTAATATATTCTTTATTAACATTTGGAATACTTGATAGTACACCCCAACAATTTTGACTATCTTTTGTAGTTAAGGTGTGATCGAAATCAGTTACTATATATAATTTATCTAGGTTAAAAGATAAGTTTGTTTTCATTCTATCACCTATTTTAATTATATTAAATTACTTTTTTCATATGTAACTACTCACTTATATATTTTTTCTTGCTTTATTTAATAATTACTGTTATATTAATTAACGAATAGGTATGGGGCGAGAAAAATGATTAATTTTATCATCTGTGATGACAATGAGTTTTTTTTAATGGAAATTTATAACATTATTAATGATTTTTGTCTTAGTAAAAAAATCAATTTTAAAATATATGCTTTTAATAATTATGGCAGTGAATTTTATGATATTATGCGCAAAGAACTCGACAATAAAGTATATATTTTAGACATCGAAACACCTAATGGAAATGGAATTGACATGGCTAAAAAGATTAGAAATAAAGATTTAAATGCTTTTCTAATTTTTATAAGTAGCTATACAGCTAGATACATTAGCCAAGTTGTTAGTAGTGACACGATGTTTATAGGTTATATTTCTAAAAGAAAAAATTATCATGAAGAACTACTTAAAAAACTTAAGAAAATATTTAAATTAGGTTTTCAAAACAATGTTATTCGATTTAAAGACCAGGGGATTATTTATACATTTGATATGCGAAACATTATATATATACAAGCTGATAGCCAGAGGCGAAGAAGTATTATCCATACATGTGATGGAATGACTGAGGTTAGATTGACACTTAAAAAATTGAAACAAATTTTAGATTATAGATTCGAATATTCTCATAGAAGCTGTATCATAAATCATGAGCAAGTAATTTATATCGATACGGTTGTAAAAATTATAAAATTTAAAAACGGGATGACTATTAATTTACTTTCAGATAGCTTTATAAAAAAAATAAGATTACAGCAAACTCAAATACATTTCATGTAATATTTTTGAGATTTCATGTAGTCTTTTTTGTTATGTGCTAACGAAGAAGATTTTGTATGATACAATTGTTATTGCAGTAAAGGTTGTGATAGATTTAGAAAGAATAATTTAAAATTAATTTAGTAGTAGAAGGAGTAGTAAAAATGATAGTAAAATTTGCTGTTTCAGGGGGAGATAAGACTTTAAATCAGGTTTATAAGGAAATGATACACAATCATAGATGTAAAGAAAATTATGATAGAATTTATAATAATTTTATTAAAGATATTTTAGGATATAAGTGCATTAAAGATTTGACTAGCAATGATATTGATTATTTTTATATGTATTTAACAAACAGAACTTATAACGGTCATTTATATAGCCAAAGTTATATTAGAAAAATTATGAATTTGCTTAAAAATATCTTTGACTATGGTATTAAAAATAAATATATTAATACAAATTTAGTTAAAATTAAATTGTATTTTACGAAAACTTATTGATTAAAATTAAATTTGTCGCTATACTTAATTTAGGGTGATTTAATGAAAAAGACTAAATTATTAGCGATATTTTTTATTTTTGGATTATTACTTACTGGATGTGATAGTAAATCACTAAGCTGCACTAAAGAAGAAGAAATTGATGCCGGTAAGACTAAAGAGGTACAATTGATTACTTTCGATAATAATAAAATTAAGTCATATGAAGCGACTATGTCAATTGCACTTAAAGATGAATATAAAGATTATGCAGATACACTGGTTGAAAGTTTAGAAGAACCATTTAAAGATTATACTGAAGAAGATGGTTTAGAATATAATACTACAGTTGATGATAATAATATATCTGTCACTGTATCTGGTGATTACAATAAAATGAGTGATGATGTTAAACAAAGTTTAGGGATTGCGGATAATTCTTCATTTGACCAAGTTAAAGAATCTCTAGAAGAAGATGGATATAGTTGTAAATAAGCATTTATAGATGCTTTTTTTGTGAAAAAATAATGAGCTTTTGCTCATTATTTTAATCCTAATTCAGTAAATAGATTTTCGATTGATGATGTATCATCAGTATAACCACTAAGTTCTGTTACAACTTCTTTATCTTTAATTCCTAAAGTAAGTGGTGTACCCCAATCAGAGTTATCACTAAAGTAACTTAATGAAGAAAAGACTGATTGAAGATCATCTGAATCCATAGTATCAATTTCTAAGAAGTAAACTGGGAGATTATTTTCACCAGCATATTCATTAATTACTGGTAAGAACTGTGCACAATAGCTACATGTAGATTGAGTAAGAATCATAACAAATGGTTCTCCACTATCATATAGACATTGATATTGATCATATGTCAATCTCGAAAGATTTTCGTATTCGGAATCACTTGTGGCATTACAAGCAAATTTAGCAAAACCAGCGTCTTGCAAGAAATCATAGACATCATCACTATTATCTAAATTTTTATCTATACCATCAGTAACTTTTCCATTTTCAATGATGACTAGACTTGGGTTATCGTAAGAAACTTCATCTGTTTTTAAGTCATCTTTAATATTATTTAAATCTGTATTAGATACTTCATCACTTAAATAATAAATGCTTTTACTTATCCTTTCAGCAACATCGTTAAGCGATTTCTTTTCATCATCGTTTAAACCGTCAGAAACAACAAGAGCAATTTTATCATCTTGTTCCATTAAACAACTATATTGTTCATAGTTTACACTGCCTAATCTACTATAATCACTATCGGCTTTTACTCCACAGGCAAACGTTGTATCAGATTGTGGCCAAAAAGCTATAACTAGGATAACAGCTATAACTAAAACTACCGAAATGAAAAAAATTAACATTCTTTTATTTTCATTCATATTCTGTACCTCTTCTTTCCTTTAATATAATAACATATTTATTGTTTTATAAGCAATAATATGCCGTGAAATTTTAGTGAAAATGCTTAGTTTTGCTTTACTTTTGAATATATGGTTTGATAGCTTTAGCTAAACATGAAGCTGTATCTCTAGCCAACATACTAACACTACTCTTTTGCTTTTCAGCTAGTTCTCCAGCCAATCCATTGATGTACGCAGCAAAGGCAACTGTTTTGATATCTGGTGTTTTATAACCTAATAGGCCAATTAAAATACCCGATAAAACATCACCACTGCCAGCAGTGGCCATTCCACTACAACCAGTATTAATTAAATAAACCGTGTTTCCATCAGTTATAATAGTGGATGGTCCTTTTAAAAGAAGAATTATTTTATGTTCTTTAGCATAGGTTTTGGCTATAGTTATAGGATCTTTGGAAATTGTGTCTATTTCTATACCAGTAAGTCTAGAAAACTCTTTTAAATGAGGAGTTAATATAAGATTTGGTCTAATGTTTTTAGTTTTAGATAAAATATTTAAACCATCGGCATCAATAACAATTGGAAAATTATAGTTCTCTAATATATATGTTAATATTTTCTCATTATTTGGATTTTGATCCCATCCAATACCGATTAAAAGAGCGGTTACTTTTTCTAAGGCTTTATCTATTTCTTTAGGATTAAAAACCATCTGCCCTTTATCGTCATCGATTGGAAAAATTGTACTTTCCAAAACATATAAAAGAAGGCTTTTTGTTATAGTATTTGGGACAATTAATCTCGATACACCAGCACCTGATGTTAATGCGGATAAGCTTAGACTAGCTAATTTAACAGAGCCACTATACTTTAGTGAACCGCCCAATATTCCGACTAAACCATAGGTACCTTTATGACTAAAGTTTTTCCTTTTAGGTAAAAATTCTTTAAATTCTTCATGTTCTAATAGATAGTAATGTTCATCCACAATATCAATACCAATGTTTTGATTGACCAATTTATCAATGTTGTCTTTAGCCATATTTAAAAGGTGACCTGGATTTAAAGCTCCAATAGATACTGTAAGAGTGGAATGAATGCATGTCTTAGCTAGACCGTTGTCAGCGTCTAAACCACTATTTATATCAATACTTACAATTGGGATGTGGCTTTCATTCATTCTATTGATTATATTTGAATTTTCTTCTGGCATCTCACCATGAAAACCAATCCCATATATAGCATCAACTAGTACATCATAATTTTTAAAATTAAATGTGCCATTATATAAAAAAGTTTTTATATTATTTTTTTGACATAAATCATAATAGTATTTTCCGTCATTAGAATATTCTGCTTTCGTTTGTAAAATATTAACTTCAATATGAGCTTTATTTAGAAGAAGAGCTAAAGCATAACCGTCACCTGCATTATTACCAGTACCTGTAACAATTAAGACTTTGCCTTTAAAAGGATAACTATTCATGACTGCTTCAGCTGCTTTATTCATAAGTTCTATAGATGAGCATTTGTGCTCGATTGTATATTTATCACTATTTTTCATAACTTCTTTTGTAACTACTTGTTGCATTTTTATCACCCATTTTAATTATATCATCAAATTTTATGAAAATAAAAAGAGATTATCTGCCGTTTAAACATTTTGAACAGTAATGTCAACCTCTTTATATTTTAATATAGCTTTTTTTATTTTTTTGATTTGCTTTTCCATATGGTGGTGGTGATAATAATTGAGAAGAATCTTTACTTGGTTATTTCCATATGCAATAACATCGGGATAAGCAATAATCTTTCTCTTTCGGCTATTTATATATGTGTAGCACTTTAAATAAGGATAAATTATTTCTTTTAACTTACTTATATTTTCTGGTTCAATTTCAACGGTTAGAATTTCACAAGGAATTTTTAACTTAATAATTTTGTTCAATTTATCAATATTAGTATCACTTAAATCATAAGGAAGGATTTCCTTGCAAATACGTTTTAATCGATAGTTTTTTTTCATATCATCTAAATAATAGACATATGACCATACATTACTTTCACAGCATACTTCTACAGAAATTTTATATATATCACCATTTTCACTAATAATCGTATTAGCATCGTGATATCTATTTCTAAAGATTTGATTAGCTCTTTCTTTAATCACATTATTAATTGGAAAGACAATATCTTTTTCTCCTTTTATACTAGTATACCAATAGGCAATGTGTTCGCTTAGTGATGATAGTAATTTATCATTATCCATATTCTTTTCCTTTCTAAAATACTACCTACTGCACGAGTGAGTATACCATTCCATTATAAATGTATTTAGTCTTTTGCTTAAATGTGCCCTCTTTTGTTTTGAATTTACAAATTATTGCTTAAACGCATATATATTCTGCCTATACGAATATTTTTGCTAGTAATATTTGTTTTATTTAAGTGATATATTTTAATATGAAATATTTAATGTTAATGTGCAAAGGATTTATTATTGGAGTAGCTAAAATTATTCCGGGAGTGAGCGGAGCTATTATTGCTATTTCATTTGGGGTTTATGAACGGCTTGTAAAAATTATGTCTAGGCCTTTACAAATAAAGCTAGATGACTTGAAATTCTTAGTTTCATTGCTTATTGGGGCAGCCTTGGGTATTGGGGTGTTATGCAAAGGTGTAAAATGGTGTCTAGAGGCCTATTATCTGCCAACTATGTTACTATTTATCGGCTTGATTGCTGGCGGCATTCCAGAAATAACTAATGAAATTACTAAAAATAAAATTAATGTTAAAATTGTTTTTGTTTTTATAGTGTCTTTTACGGTACTTTACTTTTTAGTTAATTTAAATGGTGGTGAAAACATTACTGCTGGCAAAAATTTTATCTATTTCTTGATAGGAGTAATTGAATCTCTAACAACAATTATCCCGGGAGTTAGTGGTACGGCCATATTTATGGCTTTAGGGTGGTACGAAACATTACTATCTATTTTTGAAAGTATAACTAATTTTAATATTGATGTCACTACTCTACTATTGTTTTTCAGCGGATTTATTATTAGTACAATTTTGATTTCTAAATTAATAACATGGCTTTTTGATAATAAAAAGGTGATGGCTTATACGGGTGTCTTAGGATTTATGAGTGCATCGTTGGTGATTATGTTAGAGGATGCTTTTAGTCAAGTATTTTCCATCACAGATATTATTATAGGTATTTGTTTATTTGTATTTGGAACTTGGATAACTAAAAAAATAAATATCTTTTTTAGCAAATTATAAATTTTAATTCATATGATTATTTAGAGGTGATATTGTGGAAAAGAAATTACCAAAGGTATTTGCGAATAAGATCGAAGGTAAAGCTGGAAATAATGAAGATGTATATTGTTCTTTTGATAATAAAGAAGAAAGGACTGTGGAAACCCCTTCCAAGTTGAAAGGAAAAAATGTTAATCAAAAATTAAATGAAATATTTAATTCATCTAGTTATATTTATAAAGCTGATGTTAAACTTACTTTAAAAGACGGGGTTGTAACCAAAAGAATTGTCGGTAGGAATGCGACTCATTTAATTACAATCGATAATGAACTAATACCTTTAACAGATATTGTTGATATTGAAAAGAGCTAATTTAATTAGCTTTTTTGATAGTAAAATTAATAAAAATATCAATAGGTGTGGTGCCAATGCGTTGTCAACAAAAAAATATTAATATGTTGTTGCGGCAATCTTTATTTATACTGAATATTTTGGCATTATAAAAGCCCTTATTCAATTAGGGCTTTATAAACAAAAAAATGGTCGGGAAAACAGGATAACGTACCATTATATATATGTTTTATTTTCCTTTATTTTTCAAGGAATTAAACGTACTTGAATGCTACAAAATGCTAATGATTTACCTTATTTTCAAAATTTTTAAGGGGAAAATAATGGAGGTAATAAAATGTCAGTATTCAGAATAAATAAGAACGATAATTATACAGTAATGTCTAATTATCATTTAAAAGATAAAAATTTAACTTATAAAGCTAAAGGTCTACTTTCATTTATGTTAAGTTTACTAGATGACTGTGATTATTCCATGAATGGTTTAGTTGCAATTAGTAAAAAAACAATAAATTGTTCCAACATAAAAAAGAATAAAATTGTTTTTTTACTTTTCCTTTTTGTTATTTACAAAAACAGAACGTATCTATAATTTTATTCTCTATTTTTATATGAAATTTTTCATATATTTATTGTAAATCATTTTCTCTTTGATGCCGTATTATTTTTACTAGTATCAAATGGATTCTGATGACCAAAATCATGTCCTGATAATGTTCCCTGGGTTACATTTAAACTAAGTCTATCATGATTATCTTTATCTTTAACATCACCCATATAAACATCAATAACTACATCGCCTCTGGATGTTCTCCTTACTCTTGTAGTTCCATTTTCACCCTCAAACTTATGTAATTCTTCTTTTCTCATAAACCAAGCCTCCTGTTAAAAATTTATAATAAACAATTACTTGTTTATATCAATATTATCTTTATTAAAGTATTCATCAATTTCTTGATCCATTGTTAATAGTTCTGGATGTTTATCAATATAATCAGCAAAATGTTCTCTAACATCAGCTAGTTGATTATATAATTCTTCAAAATCAGTATAATATTGTCCATTTCCCATTTGATAATCATCTAAATCCATTAAAATATCTTCTGCCTCTATTAATAGCCTTAATGCTTTAGAAACACGTGTATCTAAATTCATCCATTTTCTTGGTCTTATGTCAGTCATTTTATCCTCCCTTTTTTTTATTTCTTCGCCTAATTGAATTAGTGCATCAATTCTTTCTTGTTCCATTCAAAACCCCTCCTTTTTGTGTTAGTATTCAAATAGTCAGAACATAGCATCAACTAAAATATCTTGTGTAATACTTTAACATTATTACTATATTTTGTCAACAATGTTAGTAAATTTTGTCAATTGTTTTCAAAAGCAAAATGTATTCAATTTTTATTTTTTATATAATTAATAGTAAAATTTCTATTTTCAAATTATTTTGTAAAGGAATATTTTGATACATTGCACTATCATATTTAGGGTAAGTATATTTATCTGCTTTTTCTAAATCCAATCTAATAATATTTAATGTTTCAGCAATATCAGTTAAATATTAAAAGCATTAGAAAGAAGCTAATTTAGTTAACTTTTTTAATAATAAAAACTCTTGAATAATCAAGAGTTAATTTCTAAATGGTCGGGAAAACAGGATTTGAACCTGCAACCCCCTGGTCCCAAACCAGGTGCTCTACCAAGTTGAACTATTTCCCGATATAATGGCGCGCCCAGTAGGAATCGAACCCGCAACCTTTTGATCCGTAGTCAAACGCTCTATCCAATTGAGCTATGGGCGCATACCTATTTAAATGTTAATATAATCAACACGAGATACAAAATAATATTACCATAAACACAAAATATAGTCAAGTGTTATAAATACTTTATTAAATAATAATGATTAATAATTACTGAGTATTTCTTTTTTGTAAAAAAACCGCTTAACAGCGGTGCATTACTCAGATGGTGGTTTCGGACAGAATCGAACTGCCGACACGAGGATTTTCAGTCCTCTGCTCTACCGACTGAGCTACGAAACCATTAAATGGCGGTTCCGACGGGAATTGAACCCGCGATCTTCTGCGTGACAGGCAGACGTGATAACCGCTACACTACGGAACCAAATGGTTGCGGGAGCTGGATTTGAACCAACGGCCTTCGGGTTATGAGCCCGACGAGCTACCAAACTGCTCCATCCCGCGATATAACTAAATGGCGGAGAAAGAGGGATTCGAACCCCCGCGCCGTTTCCGACCTCCCGGTTTTCAAGACCGGTCCCTTCAACCAGACTTGGGTATTTCTCCATGTGGTGCCTGAGGCCGGACTTGAACCGGCACGGGATTTGACTCCCGCAGGATTTTAAGTCCTGTGCGTCTACCTATTTCGCCACTCAGGCATTAAAAGTCTTAGTAGACTTACTATAACATAAAATGGTGGCCTGTCCGGGATTCGAACCCGGGACCCTTTGATTAAAAGTCAAATGCTCTACCGACTGAGCTAACAGACCATATGTGGTTGCCTCGGCTAGATTCGAACTAGCGAATGCCACAGTCAAAGTGTGGTGCCTTACCGCTTGGCTACGAGGCAATAAAAGTGGTGGAGAGAGATGGATTCGAACCATCGAACCCGAAGGAACAGATTTACAGTCTGCCGCGTTTAGCCACTTCGCTACCTCTCCAAGTAATATTTTTAATTTCGAGGTTTTATTATTTTCAATTTTGTTTCATTTTTATAAAACTTATCTTGTGATTTTGCACTTGCATCCTCATATGTTGCAGCAGTTAACGCATAATCTTGATATGAAGTATTTGGTGCTTGTCCGTATAATACTGGCTTAGTATTTATCTTTGTTTGTATTTCTATATTAAAATTATTTTCCTTTGTAAGATTTTTTATTGGAATTAAGATTTTAAATTTTTCTTCTGATGAAAATTCTGTTTTTTCATTATTATTAATATCTGCTATTCTTATGCCTTCCGGAAGTTCTTCATCTACTTTTGTTATTTGAACTTTATAGTTTGAAATTGTTGTTCCTGCTTTTATTGAATATATTTTTGAAACATAATTCTTATCTTTATTGTCTATATCAAATACTTCTTGCTCTTTTATAATGTTTACATTATTTGATATTTGTGTTTCATTACAGTTTTCCGCATCTGCTAAAATTTGTTTTATTGCTCTTACTGTTCTATTT